>Ga0207433_10000559_pt1 | contig 86760 bp, 81 predicted proteins | sample YelNatPaOPGAMG01_FD_187559 | JGI IMG/M metagenome (GOLD analysis project Ga0207433, IMG submission 187559) | Hot spring thermophilic microbial communities from Obsidian Pool, Yellowstone National Park, USA - OP-RAMG-01 (SPAdes) (version 3) | ecosystem: Environmental > Aquatic > Thermal springs...
GCTCCGGGATGCGCTGGTCCCAAGCAGGCGCTGAGGCGATGCTCAACCTCCGCGCATCACTGCTGAGCAATCCCGACATCAATCTCGCGCGATACGCAGGGCCTTACCTTCAATAAGGGATGCACCCTGCCTTGCCGTTCTGCTTGACAGCGCCAGACTGACCGGCTATACTTGGTGCAGATCAGGCGGCTCCGGTGTTCGGGAGCGCGGCTGGGCCTAAATAGTTAGGCAGCAGGTATCGAGCCCTGTGGGACTGTGCAAGGTCCCACAGGGCTTTCGTGGTCTTGGAGGCTGTACTTGTCGGACGTGGCCAGGAGAAAATCGACGGTAGCTCTGCTATCGGTAGCATCAAATGCGACGCTGGTTGCTCTGAAACTCGCTGTTGGGCTGGCGATCCAGTCGGTGTCGGTGATCTCGGAAGCGATCCACTCCAGCGTAGACCTGCTCGCCGCAATGATCGCGCTGTTCGCGGTGAGGTCTTCGGCCAAGCCCGCGGATGAAGAGCACCCGTTCGGACACGGCAAGATCGAGAACATCTCCGGCACACTCGAGGCCATTCTGATCTTCGCGGCGGCCATCTGGATCATTTACGAAGCGATCCAGAAGTTCCTGTACCCCAAAGAGATGACCGAGGCCTCGTGGGGTGTCGGCGTCATGCTGATCTCCGCGATCGCCAATATCATCGTGTCCCGGATGCTGTTCAAAGTCGGCAATGAGACCGATTCGGCTGCTCTCAAAGCCGACGGCTGGCACCTGATGACCGATGTTTACACCTCGGCGGGCGTAATGGGAGGGCTGCTGCTGATCTGGATCGGAGCCCGCGTGCTGCCCGGACACGAGCTGCAATGGATCGACCCCGTCGCGGCAATTGCGGTCGCATTACTCATTCTGAAGGCCGCGTACAAGCTCACCGTAGAGTCCGGTCGCGATCTGCTCGACGTAAGCCTACCTGCTGACGAAGAGGAGTGGATCCGCGAGTATGTGAAGCGGATCGGCGGGGAAGTCCGCGGCTTCCATCGACTGCGCACGCGGAAGGCCGGCGCGCATCGGTTCGTGCAATTCCACCTGCTTGTGGATGCCGGTATGTCGGTGGATGAATCGCACAAGCTGCACGACGACATCGTGGGCACGATCAAGGAGCGCTTCCCGGCTAGCAGCGTCACGATCCACGTCGAGCCCTGTGATCTCTCCTGCAAGCCCGAATGTGTCCACGGGTGTTTTCTCACCGACGACGATCGCGCCTCTCTTGTCCGGGCCCCGCGCTAGACCAGTCGCAGGAGTCCCAGCCACTGGGGCAAGAGGCACGGGCCGTCTGAGGGCTGCTTAAAAGGAAACGCAGACGAGGCTGTCGAATATCGCTGCACGAGAGAATCTGCCGATTTCGAGGAGCCGTCCATGGACAAGACTGTCAATCGACGCCCACTGACTGCACTGCCGCTGGCTGTCGCGTCGGGTGTGCTGCTGGCACTTGCACTGCCGCCGCGCGACGTAAGCATTCTAGGCTGGATTGCCTTTGTCCCACTGATCCTGGCCGCGCACGTGTGTCGCCTTCTCACGGCTGCGGGATGCGGCCTGGTGGCAACGCTGACCTGCGCTCTGATCGCATCGGGAAGGATCACCGATGCCGCTCAGTTTGGGAATCTCTTCGGGGTCTTCGGCGCGTTGGCGCTCGTGCTGGCGTTCGTGGCTGCCGTGATCTCCGTGACGAGCCGGTTCAGCCCCAATCTGGGTGTGCTGCTTATCGCGTGCGCGGGAGTGACCGCGGAACTGACCAGCTTGTGGGTGTTCCCTGTCAACGTTGCCCTCTCGCAATACAGGAATCCCGCCATGCTCAAGCTGGCCTCCATCACAGGGATATGGGGAGTTAGCTTCCTGATATGGTTTGTTGCCGCGTCGGTAGTTGCCGCGGTCGCGCGGCCAAAGTCCGCGTGGCCGCTGGCAGTCGTGTCGCTGGCTGTGGTTGTATCCGGATGGATCATCAAGTTTCCCACGCCTGCAGAAGGGCCGGTGCTTCGAGTGGCGGCAGTTCAGACCCCCTACGCATGCGATGCGCGCAGGCTCACGAGAACCATTGGCGAGAAGGCCTCACTGGTCGTGTGGCCTGAACAGAGACTCGATCCGTGCGACGGCAACCCCGCGCGTGCCGCAAGAGAGAGTCGCTTGTATGTGGTCTGCAACGTCATCGAGCCGCGAGTCAATGCGAAAGCCTACAACTCGGCTTATCTCTATGCGCCCAGCGGTCGGATTATCGGTAAGCAATACAAGCGGTTCCCGTTCGGCGACGAGATCAGATTGTGCGCTCGCGGGCCGAGGCTGGTCCCCATCGACCGCGGCGGTTTCCGCGCGGGTATGGCGGTATGCTTCGACACGCAGTTCCCCGTCGTTGCGCGAGACCTTGTTCGAGACGGAGCCGACATAGTGCTGGTGCCGGTTCACGACCCGGAGATGCCAAGTTCGCTGCTCAACTACCTCCACGGCGCCATCGCTCCGTTCAGGGCCGCTGAGAACGGGGTGCCTATCGTCTGGGCGGACAGCAAGGGGCTATCGATGATCGTGGAACGATCCGGGCAGGTGACCGCACGAGCGCCCGCAAGACGAGAGGCGGTGGTCTGCGGCCCGGTAAGGCTGCGGACCGCAATCACACTCGCCAACAGGTTCGGCGATTGGTTTGCTTGTCTGTGCGCGGGGGCGTTCCTGCTCGGAACCGTGTCTGCGCTTGCACGGCGTCCTTGACAGCCCGACTTGGCCGGCCATATAATGTGGATAGCCGAACACGGGAGGTGAACCGACCTGAGAGTACGAACTAAGGAACTTCGTCGCACCAGAAAGCGAGCCGAAGAGAGATACAAGGCGCGCCAGAAGGCCGAAGGCAATGCGGCGCCAGCAAAGAAGAAGTAGCACTACGGTTGCTCGCGATGAGTGAGCGCCTGCCATATTGATCCTGGCTGTATGCTCGAACCCGTTCGCGATGGGTTCGTGTTTCAGGATGACAGTGTGAGGCCGGACGCGGTGGAGTCGAGTTCACTCGACCTATCCGCGAGCCGGCTCGTTTTTGTCTTCTCGTCGAACTCCACCATCACGCAGTTGTCCACCGCGTCGTGAATCGATTCGACGTGGGTGATCAGGATTATCTGCTCGAAGCGGTTCTTGAGGTTCTGCAGCAGCGAGACAACGTTGTCGCGGCGAGTATCGTCGAGCGACCCGAAGACCTCGTCGAGCACTAGCAGCGAGAACGACTGCCCTGCGCGATCGGCTATCATCTGAGACACGGCCAGCCTCAGCGCGAGGTTGACAATATCGTCCTCTCCTCCGGAGATGACCGGCTTCTCCTCGCCGTCGTCCACGATCATGGCCTTGTAGCTGTCGTCGATGCGAAGTGTGGAGTAGCGCCCATCGGTCATCTCGCGGAGAAGATCACCCGCGGCTTCTTCGAGCTCTGGGCGGATGCGGGCGTTGAGGTCAGTTCGCAGCGCATCGAATGCCTTCGAAACGGTGTCGAGATGCAGACGCTCGGAGCGCTTCGCGTTGAGGTCCTCGATGCGCGTCTTGTATGACGCCTCCTCTTGCTCGATCTGCGAGAGTATCGCCGAGGCAGTGTTGACCTCGCCCCGCTGCTTCTCAACTGCAACTAGTGCGCTGTTGAGCGCGACGGATGCGGTTTCGAAGTCTCGACCGAGCAGTTCGTGTTCCTGTTCAGAGAAGGCCAGCTCGCCGAGGGCTGTCTCGCAGGCCGCGATCTCATCGCGCCTGGTCTTTATCTGCTCATCGAGGCCAGCTAGCTCCTCCACGAGTCTTGGAAGGCGGTCAATCTCGCCCTTGAGCGCGGCGGCTCGCTCACGGTCGGGCAGGAGCTTCTCTCGAAGCTCCTGCAGCTCACGGAAGCGCTTCTCGTCGAAACCGGCCGGCAGTTTGGCCAAGTCGGCATTGAGAGATTCGAGCTGTGTAGTCTTGTCGCCAATCTGCTTTGCGACACTCTCATACTCGGCCACGCGCGCGTCGACATCGGACTTCTCCTTGCGAAGCAGGTCGATCTGCGTCGCAACATTTGCCCGCGTCTTCTCAAGCTCGGAGAGCGCGCCGGTGTCGTGTTCGAGAGCGCTCTTTTCTGCCAGCAGAGCGGCTATCTGATCCGCAGTGTCTCTGAGCTGGGCATCGAAGTTGGCTAGCACAGTCGGAAGCTCCGCTGCAAGCGCTCTCTCGCAGGTCGGACACTTGCCTTCCTCGCCCGCCGCCTCGATCTGAGCGCGCTTGCCGCTGATCTGCTTCGACTGCAGCTCGAGGCCTTTGATCCGCGCTTCTAGCGAGTGAGCGCGCGCGATCCGCTGCTCGCGGCAGTCGCGCAGCTTTGCGTCCGTCTCGCCGAGTAGCGTTTCGGCGGTCTGCAGCGCAGCCTGCGCACGGAGCTGCGCGTTCTCGGAGGGTTGCAGGGCCTTGCCCCGCGTTCGCAGCGACTTGAGATCGTCCTCGAGCGCGCTCATCTGCCCCGTGAGCCGCTGGCGCTCGCCCTCAGACTGCGCAAGCTCCGTCAGCTTCTTGAGTTCCTCGGCTTCTTCGCGAAAAGCGCTGAGCTTTTCTTTGATGGCCTCAAACTCGATTTGCCTGGCCTTCAGGCCCTCGATCTCGGCACGAATATCCGCCACGCGGCGTTCCGTGCGCTGCACATCGGCGCAGTCGAGCTCCAGCCGTCGCGAGAGCTCGTCGCGGCGTTTGGCCTTCTGGTCCGACGCCTCTTTGAGAGGCTTGAGCTTGTCCAGCGACTCCCGCGCGGACTTGCCTGTGGATTCTGCTTCCTCCAAGAGCTTCTTCGCCTGCGCGAGGGCGCCCTGGGCATCCTTCTTACGCTGCTTGAGTTCGTCCGGGTTGCCGAGCTGCGCCTCGAGGGCCTCAACGGCCTTGGAGATCGCGAGGCGGTCGGAATTGGCCTGATCGCGCGCTTTCGTAAGGCGGTCATAGCCGAGCATGCGCGAGATCGCAGCGGCACGGGTCCGGCCGTCCATCGCGGCCATGAACTCCAGTTCCTTCTGCGCCGTGAAAAAGCTCGTGAAGAAGGCCTGGTAATCCATGCCCAGAAGTTGCGCGACCGCGGCGTTCACTTCCCTAGTCCCGGTACGCAGTGTGCGGCCATCGACATCGAGCGAGGCATGCCCACTGCCCGAACCATCGAGGACGCGACCGACGCGATACTGCGAGCCGCCAAGGTCAAACGTCAGTGACACAGATGCCTTCGAGCCGCCGGCCGCGGCCTTGGATCGGACGGAATCATTGTTGCCGCGCAGCGCGGGGCTGCCATAGAGCGCCCACGCAATACCCTCGAGGATTGTGGTCTTACCGGCTCCATTAGGGCCGATGATGCCGGTGACGCCGTCGGTGAAATCGATAGCGCTGGAAAGGTGCTGTCTGAAGTTGGTCAGTTCGAGCTTGATGAGCTTCACGCGACGCTCTCCTGCTTCGCGAGATACTCACGCCCAAGAGCGACAAGCCGCTCGCGGTCTACTTCCTTTGGAGCTTCGTAGGCACGAGCGAACTCGTCCCATTCCTCCTCGATGCTCTTCGACGCGCCCGACTCACGCGCCTCGCCGGTTCGGTTCGACCGCGAGGGCGGCCGCAGCTGAAGCTCGAAGTGCAGGGCTTCCGCTCGGACCGCCCGCACGAATGCGAAATCCAGGTCCTGCTGAACACTGCGTGACAGGTTCTCGATGACCAGCCGCACGATCTTGTCCGCGTGACCGCCGGCTATGCCGCCGATGCGATTCTGCATCATAGTGTTGAGATCAGCCGCAGTGACATCATTCGCGTCGATCGGGCGGAGGTCGATCACATCGCGCGTGTCGATCTTGTGGAAGCTCACGAGCTTGCGATCATCGAGGTCGTATTCGATGAATCCCTTCTCGACCGCGGTTTCGCTCCAGATGCTCGTGGACGTGTATTCGAGCGAGCCGGCATAGTAGGCGTTGGGCGCAAGCTCGGCGAAGCAGTGGTAGTGACCGAACGCGATGTAGTCCCACGCGTCCGAGATCACCTGCGATCGGCTGAGCTCGTAGAGATCATAAGCGTGACGCACAACGCCCTCGACCGTGCCGTGCACGAGCAGTGCGTTGCGCTTGCTCGATGGATCGGGCTCGATCTTGAGAGACGAGACCTGTGGGAGCGCGCGGTGGCAGAGGCAGAACACTGATGTGTCCAGGTTTCTCAGCGGCACCTGCACATATTCGCCGTGCGCCACGTGAACACCCGGCACGTTTGCAAGGAGATCGAGTATGCAGCCGGTGTCGGCCGAGCGCGGCGAATCGTGGTTGCCGCCGATGATCACGACTGGCGCATCGGTCTTGCTCCGAAGCGAGATGAACTCGCGGAACGTGTGCTGAATCGTGAGATTGCTCGGCCGGACGACGTGGAACATATCGCCCGCGATTACGATCAGGTCCGGCTGAATCTCTGCGACCTTTGCCAGCGCGGACTGAAACGCCCTGAAGACATCAGCCTCACGACGGTTGATGCCCTGGCTGGTTATTCGATTGTAAGCCCGATACCCCAGGTGGGGATCGGCGATGTGAGCGATTCTCATGGAACCATCAGCTTTCAGCTATCAGCAGTCAGCGACCAGATTCGGGCGACTACACGATCTTGTAGAGAAATGAGCACGGCTTCGTGCCGCCGCTCGCAAGGGCAGACGAGCGGACCGTACACTCCAGCTTGACACCGAGGGCGATCTGCAGGTGGTGCTTGATGTGACCACCGCAGCAGTAGCAATATGTCTCCGACATCGGATTCGTCGGCTTGTGGATGCAGACACAGCGATACTGCCCCAGGTCCTCGGGCTGGAACAAGACCATAATCCGGCCGTCCTCCTGCACCGTCACGCTGTGTCCGAACACGAGTCTCGTCTCGTTCGCGGCCGCGATGCGCTCCTCAAGCGTCGCGTGGTTCTTGGCGATCCTCTTGCTCAGTTCCAGCCGCTTGCCGCCGAGGCAGCAGGCGCACGCCTCACGAACGGCGCGCCGCGTGGGCTCATCGAGCAGCGTGTCCATCTTATCCATCGCGCCCTGCATCCAGTCGGCCTTCTTCACTGGCGGGGTCGTCTTCAGAATAGCCTCGCCGCCCGCCATGATCTGGTCCGCCACATCGGCGGCGACTCCAGCCTTCGCGAGCTTTTCAGCCAGTATCTTGACGCGTCCATATTCGTAGTCCGGCATGTGGACTCATCCTCCTCAGACAGGGCGGCAGAAATGCCGCTAGGAACAGCGATCGGAGCCGAGAAAGCCTCCGATGGACGGCATGTTAGTCCTGAAACGGATCTTTCGGGTCCGGGTCGGCGACGACCTTGACAATCGGGCCGGATTCGTCTTCGAAGCCGCGGACGTTGGCCTTCTTGCGAACTGCGTTGCGGAAGAAGGCGATTGGGTCGTCGGGAAGGCGCTGGATCGTGACGTTCATCGCGCGCACGATCTCGTCGGGGTCGGGCGAGGCCGCGACGATGTCCCTGACCTCGTTTCGACTCACCCCTCCATCCAGCCGACTGAGATTGCGCCACACGGCCTCCTCCAACGGCAGGTCGTCAGCGGGCGGAAACATCTTGATGCCGTCGGGGCCACGCAGGATGTTGGGCCGCGGGAACTTGACGAATATCGGCTGGTTGAAGTGCGGGTGGCGGATCATGAGCTGGCCCTTCGAAAGCGTCGCGAGCTTCTCCTTCGTCGCGGAGGTAAGCACCTGGTAGCCCGGCGTCGCGAGCTCGTCCATGTCCATCCGGCCGTAGAGGCACGTCGCAGAGTTGCCCACGATCCGCTTGTGGACCTGGCTCCTGAACTGCTGCGCGGAGAAGAGCACCAGCCCGAGGTAGCGCCCGCGCTCGGAGATATCGAGCAGTGTCTGCTTGAGATAAGTGTCCTGGCCGTCCGAGGGAGCGTACTTGTTGAGCTCGTCCACAACCACGACCACGTGCTTCACACCGAGGCTGCCCTTTTCGAGGTTCTCGCGCAGCTTGCTGACTACGCGCGTGAAGACGAGGTCCTGCGCCTGCTGGTCGAGCTTGGCAACATCGATCACGTAGACCGCGCGGTCCTCGAAATCCCCCCACGGGAGGTCGGAGCTGAACTCGTCCGGGCTGATGAGTCCCTGATAGCGCGTGGATAGGTTCGAAAGCCGGTTGTAGACCTTGCGGATGGTCGCGTAGTGGTGCGTCTTCCACTCGGACTTGCCGCTCTCCTCCATCTCGCGCAGGACCGCGTCGAACCAGCGGTTCAGGTCCTGGAAGTTGCGCACGGCAAACGGCTGCCGGCCGACCTCGCTGGGTTGATCTACCACTCGCTGGCGAATGTATTGGATCAGCGCGTCGGCCTTCGCGTCCACGTCGTCCCGATTGAGCACGACCTCGGTGAAGTCGAGTATGTCCTTGAGGTCCCAGGACATCGGCGTAACCGAGTCGATCAGGTCGGGGTGCGTGCGAAGTGTGTTCAGGTTTACCCTATCGAACTTATACGGCGCATAGTACTTGACGTTGCCGAACGGCTCGCACGGCACGCCGAGCTTCTCGTACTTCTCAGCGTCGGCGGGGTCGAGCAGCGGCATCGAGTTGTCCAAGTATTCCTGCTTATACTTATGCACATCTGGACAAGTGCCGGGGAAATCGAGGAAGAGCATGTCGCAGCCCTTGACGTTGAAGCACACGACCGCCACGTCCTCCCGGAAGTGCGCGAAGATGCTCTGCAGCACGAACTCGATAGAACTGGTCTTGGTAGCCAACCCCGAAACGCCGGTGATGTTCATGTGCGCGGCTTCCGGCCCAAGAAGAAATTCCGAATCGAGGTATACAGGCGACAGCAGATCGCCGTTCTGATACAGGCCGATAGGAATCTCCGACTTGCCGACGTAGGCGTCCATTCGCAGAGCCTGCGCTACCGCAGCATCGTTTGCCAGGTACACGGGCCCCACTGGCACTGGCTGAAGCGGCTCCTCCGGCTCGACTCGCAGCACCGCAGCCGAATACAGCTTCACTTCGGGCCGCAGCGTAGGCGGCTCCGTGCCGGGATCGCCCTCCGCGCCGATGTAGTCGTGCAATGCAGAGCCCAAGTCGGTGAACCCGAATCCCTCGACGACGACACCGAAGACCTCGACTTTCTCGGTCTTGACGACGACAAGCGTCCCGATACCGACTTTCGAGTCGTCGGCGGTCCAAAAGCTGAAGCTGTAAGCCGTGCTCGGCTTCGCTTCCGTGGCTACAACTCTGCCTATTTGTGCTAGCTCATTGCTCATAGTCATCCTCTTCTTTGACGCGAAAGGGAGAAAGCCAGAAAACTGGAAAACGGTAGAAGAGCCTGGCACTTGCGGATCTGAAAGCTGATCTCCCCTTTCTCCTTTTCTGACTTTCGGGCTTTCGCGCTAAGAAAACCTTATGCCGACCCGAGCGTGCTCAGCCTCATAAGCCTCGCATCCAGGTTAGTGTGCGTGGGGGCCAGGCTTTTCATAAAGAGCTCGCAGTCGCGGATGGGATAGATCATCTTGTCCCAACGCGAGTCCGGCAGGCTCAGCGGCGCGCGCTCCGCAAGCAGCCACCGAGATATCTCGTCGATCATACCAAGAGCACGGGCGCTGCGCGGCGCTTCGACACGGATCAGCCCGAAATAGGGATCACGGCCCTCGCTGGGATGCATGCGCAGATACCAGCTATAGACCGGCCGCGGGCCGCTCTTGGGTCGCGGCACGAACGCGGCGCTGCGCTCCCCTACCCTCAGGTCCAGCACGACGCGCTGCTCGTCCCAGGTCAGATACTGCGTGCCGTGGCTCTTGGTGACGCCCACGATGTTGCCGGACTCGCCATAGTCGGATGCCAGCCCGCCGTCCACAAGCAGCCAATCATCGCCGCGATTCTCAGCAACCCACCTTGACGCCAGCGCGCTTTCGAGCCGGCCGCGAATGGTGCTGATCTTGTCGTGTGCGGCTTGCACGAGCGCGAGCGGGTGCTCTACGGTCTCGTCATCCGCCGTATCGACGTACCTGACGCCGGATATCTCCAGCCCGTGCCGCTCTGCAAGCCTGCGAGGAAAGTAGAGCGCCTCATCCACCTCGTGATAGCCGGCCAGCGTGCGCATACGACGATCCGCCCCTCGCACGCGCACAGCCGCGGCAACGTAGCCATAAATGATCGGAACCGGGGCGTTGATGTAGATCGGGCCGCGCGGGCGCTGCATGCCGTCCATGAAGCAAGTGAACCTGCCCCGCCCAGCGCCGCCGACCTCGATAGAGCGCATGTCCCCTTCAGCGAGATCGCGACCGGCCTGGTGTGCCTCAACGTCGGCGCGCATAGGAACCTCGTCGGTCAGCGGCGCCTGACCCAGCACAACGCGCACGTCAGCCCCGGGCAGGCGGCGGATGAATGCTTCCAGATTTCCCAGCAGGTCGCTCAATCGGGGTCCCTTCCCTGGCTCACAAGCTCAGCAAGAATGTACCATCCCGAGGCGCTTCGTGTCAATACGCCTGAGCAAACACCCGTTTGCCGGAGGCTGCGAATAGGGAACACGAAATACGGGACAAAGGGAGCCCGGAGGCGAGTGCGATGCGATACTGGATGGCTTTGTTGGCGGCGGCTTCGATCTGCGTATTGATTGGTTCGGCGGCAAGCTCTGACGTTGGAGGATGTGGAGTCACGGGCGTGTGTCCACCGACGGGCACCGAGATGGGTCAGTCGGACTACCAGCGCACCCCACACCCCAACGTGTGCGTTGAGCCCACTATCCCAAACTGCGTGACTACAACTCCGCCGACGCCGGTCGAGTCGCTGCAGCAGCCGATAGCTCCGCTCGAGGAGCCTGTCCCCGCGCCGGCCGGAACGGGCTTGGGGCCGCTCACTCCACCGCTGCAGTCGAATATCGCGGTGGACGACAACTACATCTACGTGCTGCAGGGCCACGAGGTCGTCAAGATCGACAAGAAGACCCTCGCAGTCGTAGGCAGGACCAAGGCGATGCAGTCCCCGCCGACGCGGTAGACAGTGCTTCGGAGCGAAGCCCCAGCGCGCTAACCATTGCGGAATGCCTATTCCCAGGAAAAGCTGCGGATAGCGTCCGTCACGGCATCGACCGCGGACTCGGGCGTGTTGCTGGGAATAGGGCTGCCAAACGAAACGACGAACGGCGCGCCCTGGCCGGATTCGCGAATCTGTCGGTGGACCTCACGGCGGATCTCGTCGGGATCGTTACGCAGAAGCATGTGCTCGGAATCCAAGTTGCCGAAGACGCAGCGATTTGGCCCAAAGGCTTCGCGAACCTGCGCGACCGTCACTCCAAAACCTTTGCGCGGCTGCTCGAAGGCAAACGCGTCGAGGTTCAGCTTCGCCTCGTCGTCGAGAATCGGGACGACATCTCCCTCGTTCCACAGGATGGCCTTGAGACCCGCTGCCTTCGCCGCATCCACGCTTATCGCCTGATACGGCAGGGCGAACTCGCGAATCATCTCCGGCGAGAGCACGTCAGCCGAAGCCCATGCGTCAGCGATGAACACGGCCTCCGCTCCGGCCTCGGCATACTCACGCATTCGCAGCCCGTCACACTCGGCAAACCTGTCGCACAGATGGACGAAGAAATCGCGTTCCTCCACCATGGCCATCATCGCCCTCTCGAAGCCGAGCGTGTAGCATGCGGTGATATAGCCGGTTATGCACGTGGGAAGGACGAGAGTCCGGTCGCCGACCGCGTCTATGACGGCTCTCAGGCCCCGGAGCCGACCCGGATCGTGCCCTCCGGGCTTGTAGCGTTCGTCGATGTCCTCGATTGTCCGAAGCGGCGGACGTGGCTCGCCGGGAACCCTCGGCTTGTGGCACAGAGTGTAGCTGGACTTGATGAACTCGTATTCCTCGCCCTCGAACGACACGAGCCACCTATCGAACGTGTCGTCCATCAGAACCGCGTCTTCAGAGCCGGCGCCGAACGCGTCAAAGATGATCGCATCCGGTTTGTGCCGCTCACACGCGGCACGGTACGCATTCACCCAGGTGTCGGAACTGCCCAAGGCGAGTTGCCAGGGCTCCATACCCGCGCATTTCCAGATATAGTCGAAGCCCCAGTTAAGAAGCAGCCAGGGCGGCCGCTCGGCGGGTTTGCCAGATAATGCGTCAAGCGCAGCTAGTCTTCCGTTGTATGCCATTGCGTTGCCTTTGTCCTGTGATAGTATCTAGCTAATCGGTTTACCATAAACTGCTTCCATCAAGCAACGGCGCGTTCCTCCCTCTTTGTGCGAAATGCTATCCGCGCCGTGACTCAACCTCGCCCCATATCCTCGGCAGCGCCATGCCCGCCGGTTCAGCGATCCAGAAGTCTGCGTGTTGGGTCAGATGACCGGAAGCAGGGTTCACCTCCACAACGGTGGCGCCGTTAGCGACGGCGCGTTCAGTGAAACCATAGCCGCCGGACACCTCGCCGGATGTGCCGACAACAAGCATAAGGTCACAGTTGGATGCGGCGTCCACGGCCGCCATCATAGACTCCTGCGGCACGTATTCACCGAACCAGACTATGTTGGGCCTGCAGAGCTTGTGACAGCGTGGGCAGCTCGGCAGCGTGTCCGCCGCGAACTCGTAGGGAAAGTCGAAGTCGCGGGTGTCGTATGCGGATTCGCATTCGAGGCAGCGCATCCCCCAGCAGTCGCCGTGGAGCTTGACCAGCCTGCGGGACCCCGCGCGCTCGTGAAGGTCATCGACGTTCTGCGTCACCAGCAGGAAGTCGGGATAGTACTGCTCCATACGTGCGATCGTCACGTGACCGGGGTTGGGCCGGGCTTCGGCGATCTGGCGCTGGCGCATGAGATACATATTCCAGACCTCGACAGGATGCGCCAGAAAACCTTCGAGCGTAGCGAACGTCATCGGATCGTGCTTGCTCCACTCTCCGTCGATCTCACGAAATGTGGGCAGTCCTGATTCCTTGCTCGCGCCCGCGCCCGTGAACGCCATGACTCGCCTGGCACTTGCGAGAACACCAATCAAATCATCCCGCGTGCGTTCCATCACCCCCATTATAGGGGAGGAATGAGGGATTAGGGAATAGGGGGTAGGACTCGGAAGCGTGGTTCACCAGCGCCGCAAGTCTTGACACCAGCGCCCGTTCGTGGTGTACTCTCTCCTGGCAATGAGGCACACCAATACGCAGGAGTATACACTATGCAGGCACATCTGAGACGTCTTTGCTTCGTCGTCGCGGTCATCGCTATCCTCAGCACTGGCGCGTTCGCGCAGTCTCAATCAGTCGAGACGGAGATGTACCGTCCCACGGTGATGCCCGACCGCATCGTGCTCACGTGGACTGGCGATCCGGCGACGTCCCAGGCCGTCACGTGGAGGACGGATACGACCGTCAAGGATGCGGTCGCGCAGATCGCGCGAGCAAACCCCGGCCCCGACTTCAAAGGCGCTGACGTGCCCGCCAGCACCTCCGAGTTGGCCAACAGGCTCTGGAATGCCAGCTACCACTCCGCTGTATTCGAGCACCTCAAGCCGGACACGGCGTATGACTACCGCGTCGGCGATGGCACCCATTGGAGCGAGTGGATTCGATTCCGAACCGCCAGCGACAAGCCCGCGCCTTTCTCATTCGTGTATTTCGGCGACGTGCAATATGGAATGCGTTCACAGTGGTCCAGAGTCATAAGGGAGGCGTTCAAGACCGCACCCAGTGCCAAGTTCATGGCATTCGGCGGAGACATCGTCACAGATGGGTCAAATGACGCGCTCTGGGGCGAGGTGTTCGTTGCGGGCTCGTGGATATTCGGCATGGTCCCTGTTTTGCCTACCGCCGGCAACCACGAGTACCGCAAAGACGGCGGGAGCAGTTCGCACATCACCTCTCACTGGCGAGCGCAGTTTGCACTGCCGACCAATGGCCCCAAGGACCTCGAAGAGTACGCGTACTACACGGACATTCAGGGACTGCGCATGGTCTGCGTTGCATCCAACGAGAAGACCGAGGAGCAGACTGCATGGCTGAAAAAGGTGCTTGCTGACAATCCCAACAAATGGACCATCATCACGTTCCATCACCCGATATTCTCGCCTGCCAAGGGTCGCGACCAGGCCAAGCTTCGCGAGGCGTGGATGCCGATCTTCGAGAAGTACAAGGTAGATCTCGTACTCAACGGCCACGACCACACGTATGGCCGAACGGGCATTGAGGGTGCAACTGTCTATCTCACCTCGGTCAGCGGCGCGAAGATGTACGAGCTAAACAAGCAGGCGTGGATGCACAGCTCCGCCGAGAACACACAGCTCTTCCAGATCGTCAGCATTGACGGTGACAGGCTCTCCGTGCAGACTCGGACCGCGACAGGCGAGCTGTATGATGCCTTTGACCTCATCAAACAGCCGGGCAAGACGAATCGGCTCGTCGAGAAGACTGCCGAGAAGAGCAGAGCCGCGAAGTGAAGAAAGATTTGACAAAGTCGAAATCGTAGGATAAACTTCGATAGCATGCTTTGGAGGGGAGCAGCGCTATGTCACGGACTCGGCTGGCCGTCCTGATACTTATGCTCGTGCTCGTTGCGCCGATGGCAGGCGCCGACCAATCGTGGACCGTCGCGTCGATAGACGCCGATCCCACCGTGCCCACGTCCATCACGCTGCGCCTCGATGGAAACCAGCTTCTCCTCAATAACCTCTCCATCCAGCAGTCCGGCGGATCGAGCGGCTGGCAGCGCACGCTTCTGCTCACGGGCGTATGGGGCGTATGCGGCGCCGTTGGCCCAACTGGCATCCTCGTCCCCGACCCGTACGCTACATTCGTCATACTGGCAGACCAGCCGCCTCCTTCGACCCCCGCTGACATCGAGTATCCCCTTCCTGCATGGGTAGACAACTGGTTCTGTATGGGCTATGTCCAGTGGGCGAGCGAGACACCCGAGGGCTACTCGACGTCGCTGATGATCGGCGCGGATTTTGCCGGTAACGGCGCAGCCGCTTATCACTACGAAGATGCTCTGAGTGTCAGTGATGCAGTCGGCACCGCGGTGCTGGATGATAGCTACGCCTACATCCATGGCTCCTACGGCGTGCACGAATATACGGCGCTGTGCTACTCCTTCACGGCTACACATACTCCCGAACCGGCGACGCTGGTTGCAGTGATTGTGGGTTTTGGCTGGTTGGCGGCCTTGGCGAAGAGAACCAAGCGCATCCAGCCCGGATTATGGATCTTCCGCATAATCCGGAACTTCACCACTCGCGGTTCGCACTCTCTTACCAGAGCAGTTTCTGCGCGGCATACCAGAGGACGCCACTGACGATCAGCGTGGGGAATAGATAGCCGAGGTCGCGTTTTGCGGCCTTGCGGTCGTCCTTGCCCCCGAGGAAAAGCAGGAACTCGGTCAGGATAAGCAGAAACGTGCCCAGCATCACCAGCCCCGGCGCCAGCGGCACGACACAGGTCAGCACCTTCGGCAGCCCGGCCGCTGCAAACCACAGCGCCGCCACGACAAGCACGAGGATTACTCCAGCTATGAGAACGAATCCAGCTACCATCTATTCGTGTATCTCCACACCGCTATTATACTACTTTTCGCATCCAGAAACTCTTGTGCCCGGATAGTCTGCCGGGATTGTACGACGCAAACGCCCGCTGCAGCTTCTCGCAGTGGTGCACGTGCATGTAGTTGCCCGCCCACATTACCTCGAAACTGCTGTTGAACGCAAGAAACGCCTGCAAGAGGAACTGCTCGTTCTAGAACATCCTCTGCCTGTGCCAGTGCTCCACATATAGCCGCGGCATAAGGATGTCGTGCACGTGGACGATCACGCCCTTGCGCAGCCGCGGCAGCAACTCGAGGTACTCGTAGCAGACATCACTGTTCAGTGCCACGACGTGGCTCGAATCGATGAACAGTATGTCGTTCTCGTCTAGCTCCGCAAAGAACTCCACCGGCAGATCCTGTACTCTCGACTCAACCAGTCGAGAGAGCCCATCGAATCCCTGCCTGATCTCGGGCCTGGGGTTCGGCTCCACGCAGATCAGCTCGCAGTCGCAATCCACTGACAGCTCGCGATTGCGCCGTATCGCCATCGCGGACAGCCTGGTGGAGAACCCCGACCCGATCTCGATGATCCTGCGCGGTCTGAACTCGCGAACCATGCAGTAGAGAATCTCCGCGTCCACGCTCTCAAATAGCGTATTATGGAGGTAGAACTCCTCCGGCCTGTCCGTGCTAGCCTGCGGAAAGGCATCGTACTCCTGCTTATACAGCGATTCGAACCTGTCCAGCAAGGCGAGTTGGCCGTCCCGGTTCATATCGACTCCGGGCATCTCCGTCTGCCTGGTGAACACGTCCGTCCCGAACTGCCGGGTGTCCGGAATCAGCTCATAGAAGTGGACCGGCGTCACGTGATAGCCGCGTTCCTCCCACAGGGCAAAGTAGCGCTTGTCGCGCATTATCGACGCCGGCAGCAGACGCGCCAGCACTCTCGCCACGATATCCCGACTACTCATGCAGCTCCACTATGTCCCCATCCTCGAGCACGTGATCGCGCCCGATCTGCGCGCCGTCCAGATGGCTCTTTCCCCAGGCCCGCGCGAAGCGCAGCCTGTGAACGAAGTCCTTGTGGACAGTGCCTGCAAAATCCATAAGCGTGCTGCCCGCCCTCAATGTAAACGGTTTTGCCAGGTCGGGAGGTTTACCCGGAATCTTGGTGTACACGCGGATGATGCCCAGCAGGCCGAAAAGCGATCGGCGAAGATCCTCCAGGCCCTCGCCCGTCGCGGCGGAGACTCTCTCGATATCGAACTCCCCGGCGTAGAACTCCTCCAGCACGTCGAGGTTGTCATGCGTCCCCGGCAGATCGATCTTGTTGGCAACAATCAGCGTCGGCCTGCTCACGGCCCCCGCGGGCAGATCGACGTCGGGGCTGCGCGCGCCAGCGATCACCGTTCGTGACCTCGCAGTCTCCTCGCGGATCTCCTCGATCTGATCGAGAAGGGCGTTGTCGGAGGCGTCCAGCACGAGCGCAATCGCGTCGCAGTTGCGCGCAAGGCTGATCACTCCGCCCTCCGTGTGCTCGCCGAACATCGGAGGCGTATCGACAAGCTGGATGGAAACATCCTCGAACTCCATCATCCCGGGCATCGGGGAGCGAGTCGTGTAAGGGTAGTCGGCGATCTCAGGCTCGGCGGAAGTCAGGCGGGAAATGAGTGTCGAGCGGCCCGAGTTAGGAGGTCCAAGCAGCACGATCTGGCCCGCGCCCTGCTTTTCGACATGAAACTCGTCGAAGCGTTTGCCTTTCTTGCCGGACTGCTTCTCTTTGTCGCGAAGCTTTGATATGCGGCGCTTGATGTCAGCGCGCATGTGCTCGGTGCCCTTGTGCTTCGGGATGGTAGCATACATCTCGTCAAGGGCAGCAAGCTTCTCTTCGGTTGTGACCGCCTCGCGGAACCGCGCCTCCGCCGCAAGGTAGTCAGGGGTCAGATTCGCCGGCATGATGCGGGCTCCGTGCTCAGCCTTTGCGGGTTTCGGTGATCGTCCGAATTGTCCCCGTAGTCGAAAAGCCCTCGCTCTCGGTCGCCGAGAACGGGATGATCTCGACGCGACCGCCGCAAGCGCAGACGACCTCAGCCTCGGGCATGTCCTCGGGCTTGTAGTCGCCGCCCTTTGCGTCGATGTCGGGCTTGACGGCCTGTATAATCTCGACCGGAGTGTCTTCGGCAAACATCGACACGTAATCAACGCATTCCAGCGCCGCGAGCACCTCGATACGATCCTTCTCGGAGTTGATCGGCCGTTCCGGACCTTTGAGCCTACGAACGGACTCATCCGTGTTCAGGCCTACCATGAGCACGTCACCCAGCGACCGCGCTTTCTGGAGATACCGCACGTGCCCCACGTGCAGAATGTCGAAACACCCGTTCGTAAAGACAACCACTTTGCCGGCCGACCTTGCCCGTTCTCTGACCTCAACCAGCTGCGCCCGAGTCAAAATCTTGTCTGCGCTATTCCTCAACCTCTCCAAGCACCTTTCTGATGTCCGCCACTTCGACTGACCCGCGGCGGACGATCTTCGGGGGCGAGACAGTCATATCGACAACCGTGGATGCGATGCCGAACCGACTGTCGCCACCATCGAGCACAACGGATACATTCTCCCCGACGTCCCGAATAGCTTCCACAGCCGTTCTAGGCGCTGGACGGCCAGACACATTCGCGCTCGTCGCAACGATCGGCGACCCGAGTTCTTTGACCAGCCCAAGCGCGACCGGATGGTCCGGCACCCGAACCCCGACGGTGTCCCCGCCGCTGGTCACAATCGACGGCAGAGACGCGCTCTTGTTCAGCACGAGCGTCAGTGGCCCCGGCCAGTACATCTCGGCAAGCCGCCTCGCCTCCGGAGACATGAACTCCGCCGCCCTGAACACGTCCTGGACGCTGCCAACCTGCACAGGCAGCGGCTGATGGTCGAGCCTGCCCTTGGCATCGTAGACAGCCTTGACCGCTGCCTCGTTGAACGCATCGGCAGCAAGGCCGTAGACGGTCTCGGTCGGGAAGATGACAAGTTCCCCCCTCCGAATCGCATCGGCGGCCACGCGAATTGCCTGCATATCGGGATTGTTGGGATCTACCTTAAGCGTGATCATGGCCTGCTATGACAACCCTTTCGATTCCCGCAAGGTCCCGGACGACATCAATGTGATCCCACCCGGCATCCCTGGCGATTTGGGTAACGGGGCCCGCCTGCCCTGCGCCGATCTCGACTGCGACCAGTCTCGTCACTCCCATCGCCTGCGGCAGCAGTCGTCGATACGCGTCCATTCCATCGGGCCCGCCGTCGAGCGCCTGTCGAGGTTCGTATCGGACCTCAGGCTGCAGCGAATCGATCTCGCCGCAAGGGATGTACGGCGGGTTGGACACCACCGCGTCAAAACCACCCGTCAGCGGCTCCAGCAGGTCGCCCCGAACCGTACTTACCCTATCTGCCACCGCATGCTTCTTCGCGTTCGCCAGCGCCACCTTCAGCGCCTGCTCGCTCGAGTCGACAGCCCAGATGCGAGCCATTGGCATGTTCACCGCCAGTGCCACCGCGATCGCTCCGCTGCCGGTGCCGATATCGGCTATATGAGACGCCTCACCCACTCGCTTGAGCACTTCCTCAACGAGAATCTCCGTCTCCGGCCGCGGAATCAGCACGTCGGGGGTCACGTCGAACTCCAACCCGTAGAACTCCCTGGTGCGGAGGATGTAAGCGAGGGGATAGCGTGAGGCCCGTTCGTCCAGCATCGCCCGGAAGGATTCGAGTTCGGCGCCGTTGAGCACTCGTTCGGGATGCGCGACCACATCCAGCCGTGAGCAGCCCAGAGCCTTCGCCATCATCAACTGGGCATCGAGCTGAGGAGTCTCGACTCCAGCCGCTCGCAGTCTCTCGACGGCCGGGTCAAGCTCGCGGGCTGCGGAGCGCTTTCCACTTTCCACTTTCAGCTTTCCACTCTCACGAGACTTGCTGCAGCTTCTCTGCCTGATCGGCGGCGTTGAGGCGATCGATCATATCGTCGAGATCGCCGTCCATGAACGCGGGCAAGTTGTAGGTCGTGTAATCAATGCGGTGGTCGGTGACACGATTCTGAGGAAAGTTGTAGGTGCGGCTCTTCTCGCTGCGGTCGCCGGAACGGACCATTGAGCGCCGCTGGGCCGCGGCGTCCGCCTGCTGTGCCTCCATCTCGCGCTCGTAGAGCTGGGTTCGCAGCATTCGCATCGCGCGAAGCTTGTTCTGAAGCTGGGAGCGCTCGTCCTGGCACGTAACTACGATCCCCGACGGCTTGTGCGTGATGCGAATGGCGGTCTCGTTCTTCTGAACGTTCTGCCCGCCGGCGCTGGAGGAGCGGTAGGTATCGATCTCCAGATCGTCCTCGCTGATCTGCACGTCGATTTCGTCGGCCTCGGGCAGCACGCTCACTGTCGCCGCCGACGTGTGAATGCGCCCGCTGGACTCTGTCGCGGGCACGCGCTGGACGCGGTGCACACCGCCCTCGAACTTCAATCTGCTATAGGCACCCTGGCCCTTGATCGCGAGCACTGCCTTGCTGTAGCCACCGATCCCGGACTCGACCGAACTCATAAGCTCAGTCTGCCATCTGTGGCGCTCGGCATAGCGGGTATACATTCGCAGCAGATCGCCCGCGAACAGCCCTGCTTCCTCGCCTCCGGTACCGGCCCTCACCTCGACGATTACGTCCTTGTCGTCGTTGGGATCCTTCGGTAGTAGCATGATACGGAGATCATCCTCGTAGCCGCCGATCTTTTCCTTCAGATCATCGGCCTCGAGCTGGGCAAGCTCGCGCAGTTCCTCGTCGAGCTTCTCTGAAAGCATCTGCTCCGTATCGGCAAGCTGCTGTTTTGCCTGCTTATACTGCCGCCACTTGCTGACGATCTCGGCGAGGTCGGAATGGGCCTTGGCGACCTGTTGATAGGCCTTAGGGTCTTGAAAAACCTCAGGGTCCGCCAGCTTCTGCTCAAGCGACTCGTATTTCTCTTCTACTTCAGCTAGTTTCTCAAACATAATGGCTCATCGGAAGGGGAAATCGCGAAAAGCAGAAATGCAGAAGAGAAGAAAGCGGAAGAAAGAAGCTCTTTTCCGGTTTTCTGACTTTCGCGCTTTCGCGTTCTCCCTTCATTCGGCATTCTCTTTGTCGAGCACGGACTGCAGGGACTTGATCGCGACTTCGACCATCTCCGGCTCCGGCTCGCGCGTCGTAATCTTCTGCATCAGCAGACCGGGAAACAGGATCATCTTCGTGAAGATCGAGTCCTTGCAGTTGCCTGCAAAGCGAATGACTTCGTATGCCAGCCCGGCCACGAACGGCAGCAACGCAATATGATAGGCCCATCGAATGAGGTTGTTCACGTACCCCTTCTCGAGCAGGCTGCCGTGCGGCAAGTGATCACCGATCAGCGCATACACCACGATGTTGGACACCAGCACCACCAGAATGAAGCTGGTTCCGCAGCGGACGTGAACCTTCGTGTGCTTCATCACGCTGTCAACATCCAGCGGCACTCCCGCCTCATACGCGTTGATCGTCTTGTGCTCAGCGCCGTGGTACTGGAACACGCGCCGGATATCCTTGAGCAGCGAAATAACGCACACATAGCCCACAAAGAGCCCAATCTTGAACAGGCCTTCCACGGCCGTAAGCTGCCATCTCACATGCACTCGCGTGTTAAGGAGCCTCGAGAAGATAATCGGCACCAGTATGAAGAACGCCAGCCCGATGATGAGGCCAACGACCATCATCGCGTTGATCGTCGCGTCGTTCACCGCTTTTGGAGGCGCCGGCGGATCGGCGGCCCCGGAGGCGTCGGATGCGCCCTCGCCCGGCTTGGCCTCCGACGTGGCAATGTCCTGCATCGCGATGTCGGTGGAGTACTTCAGGGCCTTGATCCCAAGCGCCATCGCATCGATCAGGACTAGTGTGCCTCTCAGGAACGGCTTCTTGAGCCAGGCGAGCTTGGCAAACATGGTCTCGACATTCTCGGCCGTCGAGATGATCTCGCCGTTCTGCCTCCGAACCGCCACGGCGAAGTCCTTCGGACCCCGCATCATGACGCCCTCGATAACGGCCTGCCCGCCGTAGTGGAACTCGTGTTTCTTATCAGCCACTATCCGCCTCTACTCAGGACCCAAAAGCAAAGGAAGCGACAGGCGGCGCGTTGTACGGCCGCTCAAATCGCTTCCCAGTTCAGATCAAAAAAAGCTATTGCTCGTCTTTCTTTTCGGTTCCCTTCATGCCGTATCTCGAAAGGAACTTCTCGACGCGTCCCTCTGTGTCCACGATCTTCTGCTTGCCCGTGTAGAACGGGTGGCACGCGGAGCAGATCTCCACGCGGATCTCGTCAACCGTGGACCGAGTCTCGAACGTATTGCCACAAGCGCAAGTTACCTGCGCCTTCTCATATTTCGGATGAATGCCTGCCTTCATCGTTGCACCTTTCACGATTCCTGTTACTGACAGGAGATTATACCACATAGCGCGTCGAGCACGCAAGGCAAAGGCCGCTCGCAATCGCGCGCGGCCCATCTGTTTCAAGTTGAGTTGCCCATCAGGGCTTGGGATTGGACAAACGGAACCAGGGATCAGCGTGGTTCGTCGTGTTGCCATCGTCGTTGTAGGTCTTCTGCATGATGCCGCTGTACGGGTTCGGCGGAGCGGGAGCGCCCGGCGGTTGCGGCTTGCAGCACTTAATCATACTCACATGCCCATCCATCCATCCTACCGTGCTTGCGCCAGCGTGCCATCCAGGCGGCCAGACCTGATTCGGGGCGCAATAGTTCGTCACGGCCTGCGGCGGATAGCACACCATGGAGCCTCGCCCACCCGGCCTATAGTCGCTATAGACGCCGTTGTTATAATTCCAGTTCTCAAGAACCCGGATCGTCTTCGTGGCCGCGACCACTTCGCCGTTCTTGTGATACACCGTGCTGGCGGGATCATTCGGGTTGCCGCCGAGGTAGTAGTAGTTGTAGCCATACGCCCTGTCCAGAGTCGCGTCCCGTGCGCCGCTGGATTTGATGTACACATTCGGTGAAGCCGGGCACTTGAAAACACCGCGGATGTCCGCATTCTGGTTCTGGGTGTGCATGCGAAGTTGCCGAAGATAGGGATCAAGCAACCCCACCCACAGCTCGCTCATATAGTCCCAGCAGCTGCCGCTGTTGTTGTGATCCACACATGCCGGCATGATCGTGCCGTAGTTGTCCTCGTACAGCATTGCCCCCTGGCAAATCTCTTTCATGTCGGCTTGGCACGTGGCTTTCCGCGCCGCTTGCTGAGCGGAAAGAAATACCGGGAACAAAATGGCCGCCAGGATCGCGATGATCGCGATAACGACCAACAGTTCGATGAGTGTAAAACCTAGTCTTGCCCTCAAGATACCATCCCCTCTCGATATACAGGAATACCGAGACCAACACGGCGGAGTGATGCTGGCCACGCTACATTGCGCGCATTACGCTGACGCGTGTACGTACTTGATGGGCTGCCCCCCAACTCGCAGTATACGTTTCCGAACCATCTTTGTCAAGTGGCCCGGGGCTATCCATATAGCCAGCCGGCTACGGCTTGGGATTGGAGAGGCGGAAGTAAGGATCGTCCGAGTTCGCGACGTTTGGTATGTTCTTTGCCATCACGCCCGAAAAGGCGGTAGATGCCGAGGTGCCGTGAGGCGGCACATTTACGGTCGATACGTGACCATCGAACCAGGCGACTACGGTCTTGCCACCGTGAAAGCCGGGAGGCCAGCACTTGTTGGGGTCGGACTGGTTGAGCCCAAGGGTTGTGTTGTCCTTGACGGGCGCGTAGGCATACGCCGACCCGCAGCCCCTGGACCATCCGCGCCCGGGGATGTTGAAATTCCACACTTCCATGAACCGTATCGTCGTGGTAGACTTGACGACTTCGCCGGTCTGGTGGGTTTCCTGCTTAGTCACGTCGTTGGCATTAGTGTGGAATCCGCCCAGATAGCAGTAGTTGTAGCCATAGCTGCGCTTGACATCATTGGCCAGTGCCTGCCCGACAGGAACACCCTCCGGGTTGTTGATAAGCGCGGTCGAATACGGTATCTGCGGGCAGATGTAGACGCCGGTGAGTTCGTAGGTCGTGCTCACCGGTCCGCGGAGCTGTTTGGTGTAAGGAGCCACCAGTCTCATCCAGATATACTTGCTCCAGTAGCCCCTGTCATCGTTGACCAGCCCGGGCATGATGGCGCCCTGGCTTTCAGACTCATAGAGCAGAGCTCCCCGCGACAGCTCTTTAGCATTGTTCAGGCACTTAGCAAGCCGAGCCGATGCCTGAGCCTGGATGAAAATCGGAAACAGAATGGCGGCCAGTATCGCGATGATCGCGATTACTACAAGCAATTCGATCAACGTGAAGCCAGTTCTTCGTTTCATAGATCATCCTCGATCTTTCCCCCCAGCAGTATATGCCAGGTTCGCGGTGGTGTCAATACGCTAACCTCATCCTGATTTTCCTGTGGTTTGGGTACATTTTGCATAGGCAAACGTCGTAGAGATATGTGGCGCGGGGCTCTGCGCCGCGTGGAGGGCAGACATGGGAGGTCAGAAAGGTGCGTGCTAGAAGGCTGATGGTTGCATTGATCGTTGCCGCGGCAATATGTTTCTCGCCGGGCGCTTTGTTAAGATGGAAGATCGGTCAGTCCGTTGCGGCGAAGATGCCGGAAGTGATCGGGCAAGCCGGGTCATACTCCGCACACGTATCCGGCGGGGTGCTGGGGATCGTGCGCGGCAGGATTGAGCGGGTCGATATCCGGGGCAGAGACGTCAAGATGGCCAACGGGGTCGTAGTCGACCACCTCAACATCGACCTGACAGGCGTACACTTCAGACCCGACCAGACCGTAACCAAAGTCGAAGCCGCGAGTTTCGAGGCCAATGTCACCGAGGACGACCTCAACAACTGGATAGCCACGAGCAGGCCCGACCTGCACGACGGACACCTCACCATCGATGACGGCAAGCTCACGCTCACAGCGAAGCCCAGAGTAATGCTCATCAGAACCCCGGTTAAGGTCGAGGGCACACTGCAGATCGTCAACCAGACTAAGCTCAACATGGTTCTTAACGGGCTCGCAGCCAGAGGAATCCGCGTGCCTGGTTTCGTTCGTGGCCGCATCCAGCACGACATCAACCCCGTGCTCGACACCGAGCAGATGGGGATCGGCGCAAAGCTCAAGTCCGTGCAGGTGTCGCGAGGCTCGATCACCGTAACCGGCACCGCAGACGTGAACAAGGCCCTCGCGAAGGGATAGTTCGTGCTCGCACGGACCATGCCGGAGCGTCAGTCCTCGTTGCTCGTCTGCTCCCCGTCATAGACTTCGCGCTCGGCTTCTTCGAGGTACTCGTCGATATCCTCTTCACCGTCCTCGCCGAGTTCCTTGCCCATCTCGCGCATAAGCCGGCTCATCGAGGCGGGGTCGTCACCGGCGGCAAGCGCGGCGTCCTCGAACGCATCCAGGCGATCGTCCTCGCTGCGCGCGCGGTGGAAACGACTGACCAGCTTGTTCGCGTTCGAGCTGCCACACTTGGGACACATCGGCTCGCGCGAGTCAGCGGTCATGCCAACTAGCTGACTGAACTTCGCGCCGCATTCTGAGCATCGGTATTCAAATAGAGGCATAGGCTAACTCCGGATAGGCAATCATAGGCTGTGCCTGGCTGTGATCTGCTTGAGATAGGCCGCGTCACGCTGCATCGATTCGAGCATCGCGGCCTCGCTGACGTCCTCGCCCTTCAGGAACTCGACCTCCACATAGCCATTGAAGCCGTGCCCGGCGAGCAGAGAAAGCGCGTAATCGTAGTCGACAGTGCCCTTCTCTATCGTGGACCGCACCATCTTTTCGGGCTCGGTGCACGAGGGCCTGAAGTTCTGCGCGTGGACCATAGCGACGTAATCGCCCACGAGCTCGATATCCCGCTCGACGCAAGGACTGGCGAAATCTCCAGGCTGGTAGTTGAGCTTCAGATTGGGCGCCTCTGCCATCTCGATCAGCCGCAGCGCGCCCTCGGGTGTGAACGCGAGCGTGCCACCGTGTGTCTCCACCGCGAGCGTGAGGCCCTCATACTCGGCTCGCAGAGCGAACTCGTGAAACGATGACGCCACGTGCCGCCAGAGATCGTCGTCGGCCTCGTGTGGCTCCTTACCTCCCGCCCAGACGCGTATGATCTTAGCGCCCAGCAGCAGCGCGATCCTGATCGCGTCGGCGGACTTCTGCTCGTACTCCGGCCAACTGGGGTTCACATAGGATCCGAAGACCGGAACCTCCAGCCCGTTCGCACGGGCACGATCACGAATCCGCCGGGTGTGGTCCTCATCGAGCTCTTCAGGCGTGTGCGGCGGCTTGCCCCATATCTCGACGCCGTCGAATCCGGCGTCTCGGGCGAAATCCACCGCGGCGAAGACATCATACTTGCGAAGCGCAATGGTGGCGAGACCTGCTTTCACCTCGCTACCCTCCGAACGAGCACACGTATTCGGCGATGCCCTCGTCCACGGCGATATCGAACGAAGATTCCCCCGGCACGTCGAATGCCGAGCCGGCGTTGTAGGTAGTCCAATCCGACTGCCCGGCCAGCTTCGCGCGGCAACCGCCGGCGATGATCTCCATCCGCTCGGGCGCACCGGTGTTGAACGTGTATGTGCCAGGATAGATCAGTCCGAGGGTCTTCTTGGTCCCATCCGCGAACTCGACGCTGTGGCTGATGACCTTGCCGTCGAAGTAGATGTTTGCCTTGCAGGCAACACTGACGTTGTCGAACCGGCAGGCGTAGTCATTCCCCATATTCCTTTCCCCCGTTTCCGCGCTTGCGCGCACGTAAATCATAGAACGAAGGGGGCGGACTTGTAAAGCTCGGAGCACACACGTGGTCATCCTGAACTCGATTCGGGATCCATCGGTTGACAGCTTGGATGCTGAACCAAGTTCAGCACGACGCGGCGTGATATAATGAAGTGCGGAGGTAGATGATATGTGGTGGTGGATCGGCGGCATCAGCGTCTGGCTGCTCTCGGCGGCCTGAATATTCAGCATCATGGCGGACGTGTTCCGCCACAAGTACTCAGCGCTCAGCGCAAAGGCAGTCCCCGGGTATCTATTCCACGGCGGCACGGCGATCCTCTCCATGTGGATGATCCTGAAGGCGGTAGGAGGTTAGCATGCTCAAGCTGCTCGGCGTAGTCCTGCTGCTGTCGGGAATGGGGTGAGTGGCCTACGTGATGGGAGGGGTCTTCTCCCACGCAAAAGGCTACACGTCAGTCGTCGAGATCCTGCCCGCGCTGGCATTCCACGCCATCATCAGCGCGGTCGGGCTTTTCTGCATCGTGAAGGCGGTGCCGAAGAAGGTCTAGCCCGCACCATTCACGAGGATCGAGTTCAAGTATGCGGACCTTGAGCCGCTTCTGGTTCCGAGCCGCGCCTTTACGTTATCCTGACACTCGAGCTTCTCCGGCACACGCTGCAGCAGACCGTACTCCTCGATCGGGATGAGGGCGGCGGCTCGCCTGCCGTGTTTCGTAATAACGAACCGCACCTTGGCGTAGTCTGCCTTTGAAAGCACATCGGCAAATGACGTCGCCGTGGTCCTGACTCTCAACCACTAACCATCAGCCATCTCCGCACATTTGTTCGCTTTTCTGGTTGAACAGCCCCTGTGCGCGTGATAGAATATAGCGGCAGGAGCACAAAGATGGGTTTGGACAAGATAGTCGTAACCGGCGCGCGGCAGCACAACCTCAAGAACATCACGGTCGAGATTCCGCGCGACAAGATGGTGGTGATAACGGGACTCTCAGGATCGGGAAAGTCGTCGCTCGCGTTCGACACGATTTACGCGGAGGGGCAGCGGCGCTACGTCGAGTCGCTGAGTTCGTACGCGCGGCAGTTCCTCGGGCAGATGGACAAGCCCGACGTCGATGACATCACCGGCCTCTCTCCCGCGGTCTCGATCGACCAGAAATCGACCACCCGCAACCCCCGCTCGACAGTCGGAACCGTCACCGAGATATACGACTACATGCGCCTGCTCTTCGCGCGCATCGGCCACCCCCACTGCCCGCAGTGCGGCCGCGAGATCGCGCGGCAGACCGTCGAGCAGATGGTGGACGCGATAATGGCGCTGCCTGAGGGCACCAAAATCCAGGTGCTGGCGCCGCTCGTGAGGGGCAAGAAGGGCCAGTATCGCAAGCTCATCGAGGACGTGCGCAAAGAAGGGTTCGTTCGAGTCCGCGTCGACGGCGAGGTCCACGAAGTCACCGAAGACATCGAGATGGATCGCTACAAGATCCACACGATCGAGGTCGTCATCGACCGCCTCGTCGTCAAGCCCGGTATCGAAAAGCGGCTCAACGACTCAGTCGAGACCGCGCTCAAGAAGGGCACAGGCACGCTCGCAATCGACGTGATCGGCGAGGAGGAGATGCTGTTTTCGGAGATGTTCGCGTGCTCTGAGTGCGGGATTAGCCTGGAGGAGATCGCGCCGCGCAGCTTCTCGTTCAACAGCCCGTACGGCGCGTGCCCGGAGTGCCACGGCCTCGGATCGCACAAGCGATTCAACCCGGACCTGATCATACCCGACCGCGAGAAATCGATCGTCAAGGGCGCGCTGGCGCCGTTCTCGCCCGGATCGCACGACTGGATAATGGCGCTGCTCAAGGGCGTAGCCGATCTATACAAGTTCAAGCTCGACACGCCGGTCCGCGACCTCCCCACCCGCGCGATCGACGCGATCCTCTACGGCCCTGACCAGCAGGTGACGGTCACCTACAAGAGCCGGTTCCGGGGCGCGTCGCGGACGTATAAGACCTGGTTCGAGGGCGTGCTGAACCTGATGGAACGCCGCTACCGCGAGACCGGCTCCGAAGGGGTCAAGGCTGAGATGGAGCAGTATATGTCCGAGGTGCCGTGCAAGGTCTGCGGCGGCAAGCGCCTGAAGCCTGAGAGCCTGGCGGTGACAATCGCGGGGCTCGACATCTCCGATGTCGCCAACAAGTCCGTCAAGGCGGCAAACGAGTGGTTCGCGAGCCTGCCGCTCACGCGCCGCGAGACGATCATCGGCGACCAGGTCATTCGCGAGATCCGCGCGAGGCTGCGGTTCCTGCTGGACGTGGGGCTGGACTACCTCACTCTCGACCGCGCCGCCGCAACGCTGGCAGGAGGCGAGGCGCAGCGGATTCGGCTCGCGACGCAGATCGGCAGCGGTCTGATGGGTGTGCTCTATATCCTCGACGAACCCTCCATCGGCCTACACCAGCGCGACAACAAGCGCCTGATCTCGACCCTGCAGCAACTCAGAGACATCGGCAACACGATCATCGTGGTCGAGCACGATGAGGAGACCATGCACGCCGCCGACCACATCATCGACATCGGACCCGGCGCGGGCGAGCACGGCGGGGAGATCGTGGCCGAGGGGACGCTCGATGACATTATGTCCCACAAGGAATCGATCACGGGCAAGTACCTCTCGCACGAACTGACGATCCCCGTGCCCGCCGACCGCCGCAAGTGCAACGGCAACTACGTCGAACTCATGGGCGCGAAAGCACACAACCTCAAGGACATCGACGTAAAGATCCCTCTGGGGGTGTTCGTGTGCGTGACAGGGGTCAGTGGCTCCGGCAAGAGCACGCTTGTGGAGGAGACACTGCTGCCGAGGCTGATGTACGCGATCCACGGCACGCACAAGGTCTGGGGCCAGCACGACGACATCAAGGGCCTGGAGCACATCGACAAGGTGATCGACATAGACCAGTCGCCCATTGGCCGCACGCCGCGCTCGAACCCGGCGACGTATACAGGTGTGTTCGACCACATCCGTGACCTGTTCAGCCAGACGCCGGACGCTCGAATGCGCGGGTACAAGCCGGGGCGGTTCAGCTTCAACGTGAAGGGCGGACGCTGCGAGGCGTGCCACGGGGACGGCATCATCAAGATCGAGATGCAGTTCCTGCCGGATGTGTATGTGCCGTGCGAGGTCTGCAAGGGCGCACGCTACAACCGCGAGACGCTGGAGGTGAAGTACAAAGGCAAGAACATCGCCGAGGTGCTGGACATGACCGTCAGCCAGGCGCTGGAGTTCTTCAAGCACATACCCCGGATCTATCGCAAGCTGCAGACCATCCACGACGTCGGGCTCGATTATGTCCACCTCGGCCAGCCCGCGACGACGCTGTCCGGGGGCGAGGCGCAGCGCGTGAAGCTGTCATCCGAACTCGCCAAGCGCGGGACCGGCTGCACGCTCTACATCCTTGACGAACCCACCACCGGCCTGCACTTCCACGACATCTCCAAGCTCCTCGAAGTCCTCGGCAAGCTGGTCGATAACGGCAACACCGTGCTCGTGATCGAGCACAACATGGACGTGATCAAGACCGCCGACTACATCATCGACCTCGGCCCCGAGGGCGGCGACAAGGGCGGCGAGATCATCGCCACCGGCACCCCCGAGCAGGTCGCGCAGACCGAAGGTTCGTATACGGGGCAGTTCCTGCAACACGTCCTCACCCCGCCGCCGCCAAGTCACAACCCTAGGGGTAAGCGGAAGAAGGAAGTGGCGGTGACATCATGATTACATTGCGGTATATTGATCATGATCTCATTAGGGAGCAGGAGTATGACACGCACACAGCTTCAGCTAGACGACGATACATACCAGGCTCTGCGCCGTCGAGCTTTTGCGGAGCATAGATCGATCTCTGCCGTAGCCCGGGAAGCTCTGAAGAAGGGACTGGGGCTGGAAGCGCCGCCTCATTCGCTCAAGGATATGCGGTTGACGTTTGTTGGCTCGGGTGTATCCGGCCGAACCGACATTTCGGTACGCCACGACGAAGCCCTCGCAGAGGACTTCCGCAGATGATCTTCGTCGACACCTCCGGCGTCTTCGCGCTGGCTGATAGCGGGGATGGAATGCACGAGGAAGCCGTCCGGACGCTTTGTGCGGCAAGAGACGCGGGCGAGCAGGTGATGACCCACAGCTACGTTCTGGTGGAATCTGCAGCGCTCATTCAGAACAGACTGGGCCTGCAGTCCTGCCTGACGTTCCTCGAGGAGGCCCGGCAGTTCGAGGTTGTGTGGGTAGCCGAGGAACTCCACATCGCGGGTATTGAGTATCTGCACAATCACGGTAGCACCAAGCTTAGCCTGGGCGATGCAATAAGCTTCCTCGTAATGCAACGCGACGGAGTAAGGGACTACATCGGTTTCGATCAGCACTTCGATCCAGATCCCCGCAATGGAGGTAATAACAACTGGCTGTACCGAAGGAGGTTGGTATGTTCGTAACACGCGCATTCGTCGAAGGCGATCTCGCTGGCGTGAAAGCCCTCGTGGACCGGACCATCGACGCGAGCTACACCGGCACTTATCCGCCCGGGGCCATCGCGTTCTTCAAGGACTATCACAGCCTGGAGTGCATCTTGAACGATGCTCGAGCGGGGCTTACGCTGGTGGTCGAGGAAGACGGCAAGCTGATCGCGACCGGCACGCTGCTGGGGACGAACGTGCGCCGGATGTTCGTGGACCCTGCACAGCGGGGACGCGGGCTGGGCTGCGCTCTGCTTTCGAGCCTGGAGAGACACGCCCGCGCGCTCGGTTTGACCGCGCTCGACCTCTCTGCCTCGCTGCCTGCGCACGGCTTCTATCTGCACTACGGATACAACACCGACAGCGAGGAATGTGACGTGGTAACCGGCGGCGACATGCTCCGTTACTACGAAATGAGCAAGAAGCTGGCTCCATAGCATCCCTCGCCCCTACCTCGGCAAAGAGGAGTTCACGCCTACTAATGCGTATTACTTTAGTGTGTCTTACAGTACCGAACTAAGGAGTCCCTCCGTGAAGTCGTGCATTAACGCATTCGTAGCTGCTCTGACCATCGCGGTCTCATTGTCGCCTTGCAGCGCCGCTGAACCCTCTCGGGTCTCGTCGGTGGCAAAGGCCAAGACGGCGCCGTCAGGCACAAGCTTAGTGCTGAAGGACGTGATCGTCACCGCGGGGACGGACCAGATGAGATCTAGCGCGTTCTTCTACGTCCAGGACAGCGGCGGCGGGATTCGCGTTCGCTCGACGACGGCGGTGCACCAGGGCGACAAGGTCACCGTCACCGGCAAGGTCCGCCGGGCGAGCGACGACGGAACGGTGGTGCGTCGCAACGGGGAGAGAGAGATCAACGCAACCAGCGTCGCGTTCACCTACGGCCCCTTCACAATGCCCAAGCCAAAGGCGCTCACCAATCGCCAGGTCGGCGGCGGTCCGACACCCCAGTCTGACACCGACGGCTTCCCCTGTCAGCCCGGCGTGTGGACCTCTTCGAACGGATCGAACCAGGGCTACGACCAGATCAACGAGAAGGGCGCGAGCAACGTCGGCCTCTACTGCCAGGTCAAGGGCAAAGTCGTATATGCCGACGACGCAGCGCGATTCTTCTATATCGACGACGGTTCGGGCGTTCGTGACGGCGCGTATGTGAACGGGAAGCCGGCTCCGCCGGGAATTCGCGTGCTCGTGCCGAACGGGCAGCCGCTCAAGGACATCGTGGGGAAATCGGCTGTCGTGGTCGGGGTTGTGGGGTCGGTCGCGCAGAGCGACGCGGGGGTTAGTGACCGTATTCGCAACATCCGTGTGGTGCGCGCCACATGCGAACCATTCCTGGACCTCAACCTCAATGGCTTCTGGGATCCCGGCGAACGCTGCTTCGACACCAACGGCAGTGGCGCCTGCGACGGTATCCGCATTGCGGATGTTCCGGCCCCGAAGGTTGTCTCCAAGTTCGACCGATACGGAACGCTCATCCTGCACGGCGCGCCATTCATGCCCAAGAGCCTGTACTGCTACGACGTGGACGACAACACGCTGAAGTCGGCCAAGGAACAGGGCTTCAGCGCGGTACAGTGTTTCGATTCTATGACGCCGGCCGATCTGCCGAGGTTAAGCGCAGCGGGCCTGAAGACCTTCCCCACCCTGCACAGCGAGGCCAGTCGGGCAGCGTGGATGGCAGCAAGAGCGGACCCGGCCATCGCTGCGTGGTATCTCAACGACGAGCCCGAATGGCACGGGGAGAAGCCTGACACCAACATCATCAGCTACAAATGGGTCTATGAGCAGGATGGAACCCACCCCGTGGGCAACAGCCATGCCGACATCGGCTGGCTCGGCAAATACGCCGCTTCCGAGGATATGTGCTGGATCGATCGGTATCCGGTGGGCAACGCCGGCGGACAGTGGTGCATTCCCACGATAGCTGACTTCGACGACACTGCCCGCGCAGGACACGGCGGGAGCCCTTACTACCCGGTCTGGCAGTACGTGCAGATGTTCAAAGAGAGCCCCAACTTCACGGTACCGACGGTCCCCGAGTTCAGGGCGATGGTCTATACGGCTATGTCGCACTGGGTCAAAGGATACTTCTACTTCTGCTATCAACGCGGCGGAGCGGACTGGCAGGCGCTGTGGGCTGAAGCCAAGAAGATCAACGGCGAGATGGATACGCTTCGCCCGTTCCTCACACTGCCCTGGGTGCCGCTCGACGCTGCAAGCTCCGATCCGACATGGGTCAAGGCCGGCGGCTACAGGATCGGCAACAGCGCGTTGCTAATAGTCGCCAACGGCGACAAAGACGGCGCCGCAGCAGCCGGGGACGGCTCGCGGTCGGTAACAATAACGCTCCCCGGCATCCCCGACAATGCCGCTCTCACAGCTCCCATAGGAGGGGACGGTGTGAAGCTGGACGGCAGGAAGTTCACCTGCAAGCTCGCGCCGTGCGAGGTCCGCGTTCTGCTGTGGGGAAAGATGCCGGCGGCCCCATAGCAAGGCTGACGCGCCAGCACGCCGCCGATCTGGTGCGGGAAAGGCCGAAGGACGTGGGAAAGCGTACTGCTGGGGAGGGTGGAAGATGCAGAAGCGCAAATCCGGCTGGGACCTGCTCATGGAAGCAAACGACAAGCAGTAGCGTCAGCGACGGACCGACCGCTGAGCTACGCCCGGCGTTTGGGCGGCAGGTTTGACGGAGATAATCACGTCGGCACCTACCCGAATGGACAAGGAGGCGTGTGCAATGCTTCGACACTCTGAGCATGATGTGCCCGGGTCATCATTGTTCGAGCGGGGCGAAGGCATCATCCTCGCCCTGGCGGTATTGCTGCTTGTGGCTGCTGCGCTGTGGAGCATCGAGTGGTTCTCTGTCCCAAAAGGCCATAACCCGCTTGACGTTCAGGAGCACGCTCTGGGAGTAGTCGGATTTCTGGTGACGGGCGCCGGTGCGGCGTTTGGCTTCACGCAGTATAAGCGCTCCATAGACTCCGCCGTCAAGGAGCGCAAGCTGGCCAGATACAAGTACATGAGTTCGTCATTTGAGGACTTCAGGCAGACTCACTCCTCGGTCATCGACGCATTCGACTGGGTCCACATCCTCCGAAGAGATTACCTGCCGTTCCTGCGGCAGACGCTGACCTACGACCACCTGCCACCTGACCAGCAGGCTGCGACGGCCAACCCCAAGATAATGACGCGCATTCGAGACCTTGACCGCTACCTCGAGCATTTCGACGACCTTCAGATCGCTTTTGACTACAAGCTGATCGATGAGAACGACCTCTACACGTTCTGGAGGTACCACCTCGGCCGACTGATCCGTGCATACGACGGGGAAGAGGAGCTGCGCAACTACGTGGACCAGACGTGCGACCACGTGCCCCGCCTCATCGAGCGATGGAAAATATGGATCGCGCAGAACCCGATGGGACCGGCGCGTTAGCGAGCCAACTCCCTAACCTGCGCGCCGAAGCCATCGAACTGAAACTCCATGCCAGGGAACTTGGGTACCCGAACGGTTCGCGCGACACCGTCGAGGTTCGCAACGATGAGATATCTTCTGCTCGACGGCGCGGTCACGACTGCATAGCGTACTGCAGGCTGACCATCGATGGTGCCGACGCTGGCGCTGCGCTGCAGACGCGCTGTGGTATTGCGGTCGCCTGAGACCAGCACGAAGCTCGAATCGATTACGGACTGCCCGGCTTTCAGTTCCCGCTCACCCCGATCCTGGGTCGATATCACGTCATATTGCAGGCTGCCCCAGGGGGCGTTGCGGCCGAAGGTGTCGCGGATCGTGAACTCCTTGCCGCCATCGAGAACCGCGATGCCCAGCCGATCGTCCACACAGAGCCACTGTGACTGCACAGGCATCATCTTCACGGCCACGGCGTTGGCTTTTGGGTCTGCTGCCTCAACAGTGCCAAGGTTCTTCGCGCCAGTTAGGGCGATCTCTTTGCCCTGGTTTGCGATCCTGCGCAGACTGTCGTTGAAGATATCGTTGCCGAGCGCGAGGTTCAGCGCGCGTGACGCTTTGACCTTGATCGGAGCGAGCGCGGTAGTGCGCTCCATTACAACCGCGATCCCCTCCCCTGTCAGGGCCGTGTAGCTGATGCGCTGGCTTATGGCCGGCTCTCCCGCTACGTCGTGATATACGATCTCTCCGGTCGTGGAGAACCCAGTCTTGGAGGTCGTCTCCGCGTGCCGGCAGCTGGTCTTGCGCGCGTTGATGTCCGCCACATCGAAATGACCGACAAGCTGCTCCGGCATCCACTCGGCCATGTGGGCGCATCCGGTCGGAATGAACAATCCGACGGGCCGGATTCCGCCGAGATACCGCCAGCTGAACGAGGCAAACAGCTTCGGCGAGCGACCGAACGCCCACCCAGAATCGGGGCTCGACCAGGTTCCGGCCAAATGCTGCCGAAGCTTGTCCGAGTCAGTAGGCGCAGGCGCTGCCGCCTGGCGATGGAGCAGGTAACAAAGTGCAATGTTGGCGTAGGTGTCGGTTTCGTACTCGGCGGTGCGGCTGACCAGTATGTTGCGCGTGAATCGGCCGCCGTAGAAGCTGCCGTCTGCGTTGATGAGCTGTTCCCGTTCGAGAAGAGCGATGCGGTCGCGCTCGAGGCGGCGCGCGTCGGGATCGTGGAACCTGAGCTGCGCTAGCACCGTCGCGGGCAGGACGAAGCTCAGCCCATAGGCATATCGCGGCCAGTCCTTACCGCTCAGGTACGCGAACCGCCCTTCTCCAATATAGCTCCGCTTGATCCAGCGCCAAACGTCTGAGTAGTGATGGAACATGGCGTTCGGGACCGCTTGGTCGCCACCCATGAGCCCCTCATATCCCCAGGCGATGGAGTGCAGCGGACAGGCCATATAGCAGAAATGATAGGCGCCGTGGTTTTCGATCGTGTAGTCGTCATGGATGTTGGCCGTAACCATCCAGTCCTTGACGGGCCTGCCGTCGATGACGGTGGAATCCTGCTTGTCAGCCTCTGTTGACAGCGTGTTCATATAGAACTCGGTAAGCTTGGCGCGCCATGCCGGTGCATTTGCGTGGTCGGGAAACATGCCCACGGCCCACGCGAGTACCTCGGTATCCCAGGCGTTCTCCTCCGACTTGGTGTCGGACGTCGCCCCACTAGGCGGAACGCGGGTGAGATGCCGGTTCGCCTCGTGAACGATCACCCGCTCGACGTTCGCGCGCTCCTCGGAGGTCAATCGTGGCCACAGAATGCGAGCGCCCGCAGCCATTCTGGCGGTCCACCAGGCGGACTGCCAGGCGTCGCCCCACTGGAACCCGTCAGCGCACTCGATATCGCCGGTGATGTGGGCCCGTGTCATATAGGCAAGACAAGCACGGGATCGGGCCAGCAGGGTCTCGCGTGAAACCCCGGAGACCCTGGAATCGTAGGCCGGATCGGTGGCAAGAAGAGCGGTCACGAAGATGAAGTTGCCCATCGCGCGAAGGCCCATCTCGGCATGGTCGGAATCGCCGAAGTAGCCCAGGCCGGGATCGCTCTTGTAGTTGCCGTGCCAGCCGCGTTCGCCATACATCGGAAAGCGCTCGAGGATACGCATCAGATCGGCTTCGGTGGGATAGCTGCTTGCCGAGTAGTCCGGCTTCTTGATAACGTGCAGCCGGTCGTGGTGGGCAACTGGCCCGACAGCCGGCGGACGTGGAGACGTGATCGGCGTCTTCTTGATAGTGGGCCCGTCGGAGCCTTGAGCAGGCGCTATCTGCAGCGCGTTAACGACCCAGTTGCCAACGGGGGAGTAGAACCGAAGGTCGAGCCGACCGTCCTTTACCTCGGTTGAGAAGGCGTATTCGACAACCTCTCCAGCAGAGGGCTGAAGATCCGCGATCACGCGGTGTCCCTGCGCATCCACGGCCAGCACGTGGTTCCCCGTCATTGAGTCTCCGGTGAAGACCACGACGCGGTAGTAGCCATTCGGCAGGTCAACTTGGAAAAGAGCCGTATCCCTGCCGTATGCGAAATCGCGGCGGAGCTTGTCGGTGGCTCCGCGGTCGCGACCTTCGGGCGCGTAGTTCCCGCACCAGCCAAATCCCCGGTCTGCAGTGTAGTACGTGCTGCCGACCACGGCGACAGCGCCCGCCTGCACGGGCGACTCGGGCAGCCCAAAATCGAAGAGTCGCGTCTCGGCCGCAATGGCAGGCGTAGAGATCACGACAAGTAGTGCAAGGATGGCAAGCAGTCTCATTCTCCCCCCCCCCCCAGGAGCCGTCCTACTACTTTCGCACGGTTTCGTAGATCAGGTCGTAGGCGTAGACAAGTTCATCGATCGAGCAGTGATTCTGTATGAAGTGCGTGGTGCAGTAAAGCATCCCACCGTCCCTGAACATGCCCAGCACGCGCTCGATCTCGGACTTGAGAACGTCCAACTTGCCGAACCCGATGGTTGTCTGGACGTCGAGCCCACCCATCACGGTGAACTTGTCCATGTACTTGGAGCGGTACACGGAGTAGTCCATCCCCGCGGATTCCTGGTACGGATGGACCACGTCGAAGCCGAGCTCGACGATGCCATCGAGCACGGACATCACGTTTCCGTCGCTGTGGACACTCACGTAGCAGCCGCGCGACTTCACAGCCTCAGTCACCCGCTTATGGTAAGGGAATATCATCTCCCACCAGACCTTCGGGCTGAACATCAGACCGACCTGCGCGCCCCAGTCATCCGAAACATGCACCATGTCGACGCCGAGGTCGATGCAGTTCATCGCAAACGCCTTGTTCCACTCGGCCTGGCGGCTGTAGAGTTCGTGGATTTCATCGGGGTACATCAACAGGTAAGCGAGGTGGTTCTCGATGCCAAACACGCCGTTCATTGCCTCGAAGAAGCCTGGTGTCTGCATATAGACGAACCGGCCCCGGTCGGTCTTATGATGCTTGACTCCGTCGATGACAGCCTGATATGCGTCCATGTTGTTGGGATCTGTCACTGGCACATCAAGCATCTCGGGCGGCTCAGGCAGCCTGCCGAGCTGCGCTGTAAGCTGCTTGTGGCGCTCGGGGTCATACGTGCCGGGCCCGCCAAAGAGATGCGCGAAATCGAATTCGTAGTGATCCTCGAAGGCGTCGCAGGACCCGAACTTCTCCGTTATCTTGTCGGTGAGATTCGCGCGGACCCATCCGTAGACCGGCACGCGGTCCGGCTTGCGGTGGTTGATCGTCTCGATGACTCGTTCTCTTGAGAGCATACTACACTGGCCGTCCTGTCCCGATCGGACGCAGCGCCCGACTCTGGGAGCAGTATATACTCAGCGGTACGCGGGTGTCAAACCCAAGAATGCCGGGTGTGTTGAGGTTTAGGCGCGATTGCCGGCGGGCATTATGTTGCTACCCAACAACTGCGAGAGAAGTGAATGCCAGTGCGCCTTAGGTCTGCAGTCGCGTTTCTGGTCTGTCTTATGGCGACCAGGGTCAGCGCGGCAGTATACGTGGACTGCAGCGCTCCAGGTCCGACACACAATGGAGCGAGCTGGCAAACGGCATTCTTATCGATCAGCCAGGCACTAAGCTATCTGGGCAACGGCGGCGAGATATGGGTCAAGGCCGGGACCTACCGCGAGCGCCTCACTCTCAACACCTACACGACCCTCTACGGCGGTTTTCTGGGCTGCGAGACCTCGCCAAGCCAGAGACTGCCGGGCACATTCCCGTCTGTGATAAGCGGTGGCGGGAAGGGGCGCGTCATCGATATGCCGACTGGAGCACGGGTCACGATCGACGGCTTCACTATCCGCGATGGCAAGGCGGACAAGGGAGCCGGCGTCAACTGCACGACAGACACCAACGTCACTCTCCGCAACTGCCGCATCGTGTGCTGCCGGGCCACAAGCCTCGGCGGCGGGGTTTTGTTCGACAACTACGCGCAGGGCGCCGTCTCCAACTGCCTCATCGAACGCAACGAAGCGCCCAAAGGAGCGGGAATGGTCGTCGGGTATCACTGCTACCCTACCATATCCGGCGCAGTGATCACCCGGAACACTGCATCGGTCAGCGGAGGCGGGGTCTACTGCCCGTTTCATTCGGGCGCGTCGCTGAGCAATTGCACGATCGCCTACAACACCGCCGGTGTCAACGGCGGCGGCGTGTACGCCTACTACGGCGGTCCGGTGACGCTGAGGTATTGCATCGTCGCGTTCAACGCCGCGCCTGACGGAGGAGCGTTCTATGCCGACGGTGGAAGTTCGCAAGCGACGCTTACAAACTGCGACTGGTACGGCAACTCCGTGCCGGCGTTCGGCGGCGCGCTGGTCAGCTTCCCTGCGAACGCCGCAAACATCGCCTCAGACCCACTGTTCATAATGCCTGAGGCTGACGAGTTCCATCTGCGGGCAGGCTCGCCGTGCTCGGGAATGGGCGCGTTCGCGCTGAGTTCGGCCTACGCGATCGACCGCATCGGTGTGGCCAAGCGGCTAGCAGACGGCACGTCAATCAAGCTGGCAAACAAGGTGGTTAGCTGCGCAGATGGGGCCACGATCTATCTGGAAGAGCCTGACCGCAGCTCGGCGATTGCGGTTTCCGGAGTGACGGGCTGCACGGTGGGACAGATACTGTCGAGCGTCACAGGAACGCTGACGAACGGCGTGCTGAGTGCATCCTCCTCCGCCACCTGGCCCTACGGCACGAGCATCCCAAAGCCGCTTGGCTGCCGCGTGTCGTGGCTTGGCGCTATGGAAGGGATTCGGGCCACAACGTGGGGGCGCGTCTCAGCATTGGCCTACGACGGATTCGAACTCAGCGACGGGCAGTGGTCAATCTACGTCCGATACTCCGGCCAGAAGCCTCAGGTCGGCGAGCTCAGGACCGTTACGGGAACGCGCTGCACAGACGGATCGTTCCGTGGCACCGAGGTCGTGACACACTAGCGACCCTGCGAATGGATAGCGTCGCGGTCCGGCGAACCACGATGTTGGAGGCAGATATGCTCGGCAGGGCCGTGGTCATCACAGTGGTTTTCTTTGTGGGGGTTGGGGCGGTTCTGTTCGCGTCGGCGGGGACACTCGGCGTTCCGGCGTTCTGGGCCTACCTCGGCGAGGTTATCCTGCTGAGCATCGTCACGCTCGTGTTCGTCAACAAGCGCAGCCCCGATCTCATAGCGGAGCGACTGCATCCCGGCGCGGGAGAGCAGGACAGGATATTCATGACGGCTGGCGTGCTGCTCAGCATCGCTCACTACACAATCGCCGGGGCCGATGTGGGGCGCTTTCACCGGTCGGACAGCGTGCCGTTCGGAGTTCAAGTGACCGGATTCGTGGGGATCGCGGCCGGGTTTTGCTTCATCGCATGGGCGATGCTGGTGAACCCGTTCTTCTCTTCTGCGGTGCGCATGCAGGAGGATCGCGGGCAGCATGTGATCACATCCGGCCCATACCGATTCGTGCGCCATCCGGGGTATACCGGCGGACTACTCTACTTGCTGTGCAGCGGAGTAGCGCTGGGATCGTGGCTCTCGACACTGCCCATGGCGGCGATGCTGCCGCTTCTCATACGGCGCACGATCATCGAGGACCGGATGCTCCGACTCCAGCTCACAGGCTACACCGAGTATGCCCGCTCGGTCCGCTATCGCATTCTGCCCGGAATCTGGTAAGACAGCCTGCTCCGCCTATGGCGCGTTCTCAACCATGACCAGCCGAGGTGTGTCGGTGATGGCTACTTTCGGCTGATGCTTGGCCACCCACGAGTCCAGCAGCGTGCCGATGACGCCCCCGGACTTCGTAACCTGCGAGAAGTCGATCTGCGCGTTCTTGTCCGGGAGATTGGACGATGTGCTCACACCATCGGGACCTCTCTTATCCGGCGAGGTCTTGGATAACCTGTCGAGCTCAACGCAGAAGGGGATTGGCGCGTAGACAGCCATAAGGAAACACTGGCTGCTCTCCTGGCCGCTCTTGTAGAGAAGGCTCTTGCCACCCGCAAGCGAGTAGCATGGCCAATCGACATCGATCTTGCGGTCAGATGTACTATACAGCGCGGCGCTGACTTCGTAGACCACAACGCTCATCACGATGCCGTACTTGTCTATCTCTTCCTGGGGCCTGCCCTTGAACGCGGCAGCGATCTTTTCGTAGTCCAGGTCTTCCGGCAGCACCGCCACGCCGGGGAGCACCGTGCTTTTGACTTCGAGCCGGTCGTTTCTCTCCAGGCTGGTCTTCAGGAACCCGAGGATGCTGGCGTTCTTCGCACGTGTCTGATCGAGCCAGCTATGATACATCACCTTCACTTCGCCGGACGTCTGAAGCTTGGTTCCGGGCTTCCGGAAGTTGTCGGCCTGTCGGACCAGCTTCTGATCGTCGGCCGACGAGAGGTCCACCAGCGAGCCGGGCAGGCCCGCCATACTGCCGATCAGCCTCTCGCTGACCTGACACGTGTTGGGGTCACACTTGACAATCTCCGCGCTGAGATCCTCGGGCGGCTTCGGCGGCGGCACGGTCTCGGCGCACGAACTCGCCGCACACACAAACACAAACAGGATCACGGCCAGTATTCCCAAACGTGTCATCTTGCTACCTCCGACGCGAAAGCATACGTTCATGAGCTACTTGCTCTCTGTCCACCTGTTTTCCTGCCGGGCAGTAGGCTCGGCGGCGGTTGACACGAAGGTGAATGCGACACGTCCAAATAAGAGTGATATATCTTGGCGCCGCGTCGGCGCCACATCGACTTGGGTGGATTTGTTGAGAACCTTATTATGCCTCGTGATGGCGGCCTGCTTCGCGCCTTGCTGCGCTGGCGCACCGACCACCAAGACATTCAGTTCCGTAACGAAAAAGACACCAGGCAAGGCAAAAGTGGCTGATCCGTCGACAACCAAGCTTGCCACGGCGACCAAGCCAGGAGCAACTCCAAAGGCGACTGCCGCCAAGACCGCTGCGAAGAACCGCGTGCGCACTGAAGCCGAAATCGGCGGGCTGTCGTCGGAAACGGCCGATCAGATGCATGCACGGCTGAATCTAAGCCAGACAACCCCACAGAAGCAATGGTGGATCAGGACAGGCGGCGGCATCAATACCTCTCGTACGATCGGCAAGACAAAGGTCAGCGAGACGAACATAACCACTTTCACGCTTGACACGGAGTATCGCCACAACGGCAAGAACGCGTATCATTTCCTGTCCGCGATTGTCAACACGAAGGCCCGGACCCCCCACTCGTCCTCTTACTACGATGAGGCCGGGTACTACATGTTCTCCGGAGGGTACGGCAAGCGGATCCTGCCGGGAGTCGATCTCGAGGCAGCTATGGCCTATATCACCCAGCGGAAGGGCGATACGGATCGCCGTATGACGCCGGTGTACTCGCTGCGGCTCAAGACGCCCATCACTCATTCCGTGAGCCTAGACAGCGACACACTGCTCGTGGAACCGTGGAGCGATGACAACCTCGTGGACTCCCGGGTGAACCTCACCTACAAGCTCACCGATAGCCTCGGAATGAGGTTCACATACATTGCCAACAACATACTCGGCTCATCGTTATCGAGAACCGAGTGGGATAAGTCGTTCAGGGTATCTCTGGTCTTCGGACGCGGAGTCAACTGAGCGATTCACGCTAACGAACTTGCATATCTGGTCATGCTGATCCTGAATCAAGTTCAGGACTTTCAGCATCCGTCTGCGAATGGATGGACCCTGAACGCTCGTGGATTCTACGAATCCACTGAACAGGCTTCAGGCGCCGCGTCCGGACGGATGCGCCTGGACCGCTGTCGCCCAGGAACTCAGCAAGAAAACGAACACGGGATCCCAGGCCTCTCCTCGCTTGTGTAGCGCACGGGTCAGGTGCTAGAATTCTCCTTGAGAAAGGTGGGTGAGGAGAATGGCACAGGACAACCGACCTGTCGAGGCCGATGCGCTCGACTGGGCGGCCTTGAGGAACAAATATCCCGTGACGTTGACTGACAAACTGGCCTCGCTCCCCACCGCGCCCGGCTGCTATCTGATGAAGAACTCAGCCGGAACCATAATCTACGTCGGCAAGGCGAAGCAGCTCAGGAGCCGTGTCCGCAGCTACTTCCAGAAGGGCGCTGACCTGACCCGACGCAAGCGGCAGATGGTGTATGAGATCACGGACCTCGACACCATAGTCACCGACAGCGAACTCGAGGCGCTCATCCTCGAAAGCAACCTCATCAAGAAGCACCACCCCACGTATAACGTCCGCCTGCGCGATGATAAGAGCTATCCCTACGTCGCTATCACGCTCAGTGAGGAGTGGCCGCGCGTGGTCTACATGCGCAAGCTGAGGATGCAGCGCAGGGAGAAGGACAAGTACTTCGGGCCATATACCGACACCGAGGCCGTGCGGGAGATGATGCGGGTGATCCGCCGTGTTTTTCGCGTGCCGTGTGGCTACAAGGATCCGACGCAGTCCCGCGGCAAGGCCTGCATGTACTACCACATCGGACAGTGTACGGGAGTCTGCGCGGGAAAGATCACGCAGGATGAGTATATGTCCGTTATCCGTGACGTGATGGCCTTTCTCGAGGGCAAGCGCGAGCAGCTCGCCGACCGCATGCTCAGGCAGATGGACGAAGCGGCGGAGAACCTGGAGTTCGAGAGAGCCGCCCGGTTGCGGGATCAGGTGCAGTCGATCCAGAAGCTGATAGCGCGGCAGAAGGTCATCTCGACCGCGCTCGAGGACCAGGACGTAATCGCGCTCGTCACAGACAATGGTAACACGTGCGCCGAGATGTTCTTCGTGCGGGGCGGGAAGCTCATCGGCCAAGAGCATTTCCTACTCCAAAACGCATCGGCGGATGACATCGAGGACAGCCTGTCGGAGTTCATCGAGCAGTACTATGATGCTGCCGCGTATGTTCCGCGCGAGGTGCTGCTCAACGCCGACATCGCGGAGCTCGACATCATCGAGAGCTGGCTGAGGCAGAAGAAGGGCTCCAAAGTCGAGATCCTGAGCCCCAAGCGCGGCGAAAAGAAGCAGCTCGTCGATATGGCGCGAAAGAACGCGGAGCTCGTACTCCGGCAGCTCAAGCTGAAGATGGCCACCGATCAGGAACGCATCGACGAGGAACTCGGTGCGCTGCGAGACGCAATCGGCATGGACGCCCTGCCCCACCGCATCGAGGCCTACGATATCTCGCACATACAGGGCTCTCAGACGGTCGCGTCTCTAGTCGTCTTCGAGAACGGGCAACCTAAGAAGGCGCACTACCGCAAGTTCAAGATCAGGGAGTCCGAAGGCCAGCCGGACGACTATGCGTCCATGCGCGAGGTCGTCACGCGTCGCCTCACGGGAGTCCTGCGGCGCGGCGAGGCCTTCGCCGAGTTGCCTGATCTGATGCTCATCGACGGCGGCAAAGGCCAGCTTAATGCAGCGCTCGAGTCGATAGCGGAAAGCGGGGAGAAGGGAGTTGCGAACTACGAATTACGGATTACTAATGAAGGGAGCAGAAAACGAGAAGCGGGGAGCGGCCCGATTCCCTCTCTTCGGGGAGAGGGTTGGGATGAGGGCGCAGCCAACTCCCTCTCCCAGACGGGAGAGGGCCGGGGTGAGGGGGAAAGCTCAGCAGAGAGCAACATGGCCATAATCGGCCTCGCCAAGCAGCATGAGGAGATATTCCTGCCCGGCCGCCCCGATCCGATTATCCTCCCCCGCAACTCCAAGGCCCTGCACCTGCTCCAGAGGATCCGCGATGAGGCCCACCGCTTCGCCATCACCTACCACCGCGCCGCCCGGGGCAAAACTATGAAGGCCTCCGTCCTCAACGACATCCCGGGCATCGGCCCCAGCCGCCGTCGCGCGCTGATCAAGCACTTCGGCTCGGTCGAAAAGATCAAGAAGGCATCGCTCGAAGACCTTCAGTCTGCCCCCTCAATGACTAAGAGCGCAGCGGAGGCGGTGTGGGAGTTCTTCCGCAATGCGAGGAACGGAACCGGACAGAGCTAAGGTGGTGCAACTTTCGGTGAAGCAGCCGGGGAGAGCGGGGACCTCCGCCCAATAGCTGGTGTCTGTTCAGTTCTGCGCTAGCAAGCGGCAGCAGTCCACGCCACCCTGAACTTGATTCCCTCGGAACGTCAGTGGATTCGTAGAATCCACGAGAGTTCAGGGTCCATCCCTTCGCTTGTCGCCTCGACGCTCGTGGTTGGACCGGGCAACTATCTGGCAGCGCTGAAGAAATGGGCACGAGATTGGGGCAGGACCTCGCGGTCCTGCCCCAGGCATTGCCTATTGCCCCAGTGCGTGATCAGTCCAGCGTCAGCTCGAGGATAGCCGAGTTCGGCCCCCGCTGAACCACCACAATCGCGGTAGCTCCGCTCTTGAGCTTGCTAAGAACCTCGTTGAACGTCGCGACGCTCGTGACCGGCGTCGTGTTGATCTTGGTGATCACGTCGTTTTCCTGGATGCCGGCTCGATCAGCGGCGCTGCCCTGCTGCACCGACTGGATAACGACGCCCGCGCTGCGGCGCACACCCAGCTGCTTCGCCAGATCGGGGGTCAGTGCCTTGACAGTGACACCGAGTTTGTCTGTGCTCGGAGACTGGCCGTCAGCCCCCATCGTCGGCGCTTCGCCCAGCTTGACCGGGATCGTCTTCTCCACCTTGTCGCGCATTACCGTCAACTTGACGGTGGTTCCCGGCGCCATTGCCTGAACTGCCTTGCGAAGCTCCAGCGCGCTGTTCACATCCTTGCCGTCGATCTTGGTGATGACGTCGGACTCCTTTACGCCGGCCTTGTCAGCCGGAGAGTCGCCGTCAACCGACTCCACGAGCGCGCCCTTCTTGACGCCGTAAACCTGCGCCTTGGCCGGGGACAGGTCGGTCGGCATCAAGCCGAGGTAGCCACGCACGACCTTGCCCTTGGTTATGAGCTGATCCATGACGGACTTCGCCGTATTGGAGGGAATCGCGAACCCGATCCCCGCGCTCTGGCGAGTGGTCGAGTAGATCATGAAGTTGACGCCTATAACCTTGCCGTCGAGATCGACAAGAGGACCGCCGGAGTTGCCGGGGTTGATCGGCGCATCGGTCTGGATCGCCTCGGGATAGCCCTCGAAGCCCGAATCTGTCTCGCGCCGCAAGCCGCTCACAACGCCCACGGTCACGGTGTTGCGCAGCCCGAACGGGTTGCCGATCGCGACAGTCCATTGCCCCACCTTCACGGTATCCGAATCGGCAAATGTCACCGCCGGCAGGCCGGTCGCGTCGATCTTCACGATGGCCAGGTCGGTGTTGGGATCGACGGTGGCCTTACCCTTGAACTCGCGGCCGTCGGCGAGCTTTACGGTAACTCGGTCGGCGTCGGCAACGACGTGGTTATTGGTCAGGATGTAGCCATCAGAACGCACGATGAAGCCGGTACCGGTGGCTTTCTGAGTCTCTTTCCTGGCCTCCGGCGCCGGAGCACGGCGGTTACGTCCGCCGAATGGGAAGTTGAAGAAGTCGTCCATTCCGCCGAACGGATCCCACTGCTGGACAGTGACGTCCTTCTCACTGGTAATGAACACAACACTGGGCGCCAGCTTCTCGGAAACATCCTCAAACGCCGTGCGCCAACTGGATTGGCTCAAGTCCTTCGGCGCGGCCGCGATGACCGCGTTCCCCGCGTGACCGTAGAAGTTGGCCGCCAGCGAAAACCCCAGCGCGATGCTGAGCGCGCAGACTACAAGCAGGCTCGGGTTCTTCGCCGCGGCTTTCCATAGAGAATGCATTTCCTATCGTTACCTCCTGCATTGATATCAAGTTAGACGTTCGAAAGCTGAGTATAGATAACAAAACGCCAGGCAAAGCCTCAAGTCTTTCGCCCCAAGGGTTTGCCTGGCGTGTCGCCGAGGCCACTTTCGCCGGGCGGCATGGCAACCGACCCGGCAAGACCCACGCTACCGCACCGAGAAATCCGCCAGGTAGAGGTTTGCAGCGGCGTGATCGGCCACAACAAGCGGCCTCGTGTTCGAATACATCATCGGCGTCTCGGGAACCGTCGGCATGAACGACACATCATGCGCCCTCATCCCAAACGGCGCCGTTGCCACAACATCGGGCTTCTGAACCAGCACCCGGTCCTGCCCACCCGCGGCCAGAATCGCCAATACCAGACCCGACACCGCAAGAGCCGCCGCCACTGGGCTGAGCTTGCGCGCAGCATACTTGCAGATGACGTTGATGAAGCGCTGATATGGCGGAATGCTGACCACATCGAGGTTTCGCAGTATGCTCGCCGCGAAGTCTTCGCGGGGCGCGACCGTTCGCAGCATGGCTACTGCATGCTTGGTCATCCTCAGGGATTCGTACTCCTCCCGGCAGTCCGGACACTCTCCGATGTGCCTTCTAATGGCGAGCATCTCCGTTCCGGTCAACTCTCCGTCAACGAATGCTGACATCAGGTTCTCAACGCGATGGCAATTCATATCTGACTCACCTGCCCTACAGTAACTGGTGTTCGAACTTCTTGAGTCTGTCTCTGAGTAGGCGTCGCCCGCGGTGGAGGCGGGAACGTACGGTGCCGATATTGGTTTTGGTCGCTTCGGCGATCTCCTCGTACGAGAGCCCCTCTATGTCCGCATAAATCACCGTGATCCTGAACGCCTCCGGCAGATTCTCCAGAGCCGCCTGCACCCGGCTATCCATCTCCTGAGACAGGACGATATCCTCCGGGCCGTCCGATGGATCCGCTATCTCGAACTGAGCCTCGCCCTCGTCGGTCGTAACCGGCTGGTCGATCGACCGAATCTTCACCTTGGGCCGCCTTCGCAGGCGGTCGATGAAGACGTTGGACATAATCTTATACAACCAGCTGTCAAAGGGTAGTTCCCTCCGATACTGCCCGAAGAATCTGAACGCACGGATAAAAGCTTCCTGAGTCAGATCTTCGGCGTCCGCATGGTTGCCGGCCATTCGATAGGCGATGTTATAGGCCTGCTTGTGATATCGCTCCACAAGCTGATCGAACTCTCGCCTATCTTCGTTACGAGCCACTTCCGCAACGGTGTCAGCAAACTCCACCAAGTGACCTCCACCTCGGTTCCTAGTTACTGTACGCAGGGAGCCAGGCGATAGTTCCCAAAGCCAACCTGGTAATATTACCTGATTTGGCCCAGATTGCCCTATCGCGCGGCCCTGCACAAGACCATTATAGAATAACGTCCAGGAGTATTCAAGTCAAAGTATGGTCGTCATTGCGACGGAACTAGTCAGATCGATCTTTGCTTTTTGGCTTGACACATCCGTGGATACCCGCTACAATGGCGGGCGGTAATCGAAAGGATGTGATGTTGTTGAGGAGACGAGGGCACGGAGGCATTCTGGCGTTTTGCGTTGCATCTGCTATTATATCCACTTCATTCCCCACCGCCGCCGCTTCCTACAAGATCAAACAAGGCGATACACTCTGGGACATAGCGGCCAAGCATCACACTACAGTCGCCAAAATCGCGAAGGCTAATCACCTCAGCGAGAAGTCGGTTCTGGCGCTGGGTAAGTCGATCACTATCCCGGGTTCGGGCGCCGCTCGGCAGCCGAATCGCCGCAGTGCGCCGGCGCGTCAGATGTCCGCGACAGTGCACACCAATGCTGACGCGGTATGTCTGCGGGCGGGAGGAAGCACCTCTTCACGCAAGATCACCACAATGAGTCGCGGAACGACACTCAAGGTGGTGTCCAGAAACGGCAAGTGGGCGAAGGTCGCGCTGTCCAACGGTGTGTGCGGATTCGTCTATCGCTCTCTTCTCTCCACAGGCCCCGGAGCCTGCACTCCGACCAGAACGACCACCCAGGTAGCGTCGGCCGTACCATCATGCGAGTCCGGTTCCGTGGTCCGGACTGCGCTTGCCTACCGAGGGGCACGATACGCTCGCGGGGGTACCAGCCGAGGCGGATTCGACTGCTCCGGCTTCACCCGACACGTCTTTGCGCAGTACGGAGTATCGCTGCCGCACTCGTCAGCCGCACAGGCAGGGATCGGCGCGTCTGTGTCGAGAGATGCTCTTCAGGCAGGAGATCTCGTCTTCTTCCAGACCAATCGGCGCGGGATTTCGCACGTGGGAATCTACATCGGCAACAACAGCTTCGTTCACGCTTCCAATCACGGACGAGGTGTGACGGTGGACTCGCTGGGATCGAGTTACTACGCGCCGCGCTACCGAGGGGCCAGACGGGTAAAGTAGCTGGTCACTCGTAGCTCTTCCGCCTCGCGCCCGCCAGAAGCGCTAAGTACGAAAGAGCGAGCAACATCGTCGAGTAGCCGAGGTGGAAACTGGCTTTCTCGTAGTTCCTGAACACCACGGTAATGGCGAACTGAGTGAAGTTGGCGACCCCTGTGAGGAGGAAGACCATGGAGTAGAGCCAGTACATCCACTTCCTGGGCGAGATCGCCTGAACGGACTCCAAGACATGAGCATTGTACGCGTGGATGCCGAGCGCGGCAGTCAGCCCGAATGCCAGCAGCAGTCTGGCAGCCTGGAACCAGTCCGGCCAGTTCGTCGGATTGAGCACGATAATCCCCCTTACGAGAGTATTCTAGCACGGCTGAGCGCGCGCCGCAAACCATGCTGCATTCCACGAAGGTCATTTCGGCCGAGCTCACATGGAACAACGACCCCGCGCAAGCAGTCCTTGGTTATGTAGGCTCAGCGCTGTTGTGCTGACATAAGCCCGTGGAGTATAATGCTCTTGGCGGCGACGATGAGCCGCCGCAAACGTGTCCAAATTGGAGGAAGATGTCGTTGCGGACTTCATGTTTCCCAAAACGCGCTATTCTGGTAGCAGCGGGCCTAGCGCTGCTGGCGTTGGCTCTAGCGTTGTCCGGCTGCAGCAAGAGCGAGACTGAATCAGGAATGTCCGCACCGCCGCCCGCTCCCGCTCCCCACGTCGCAGCGTCAGGACCGGCAGTAGATGTCGCCGTAACGTTCGACCAGCTCACACTGGAGACTCCGCCCAAGTTGACCAAGGACAAGAACGGCCTTGAGTTTCTCAAGTTCAGATACGCGGACAACGACGGCAAGGTTTACGATTGCGTGCTGCCCAAACCGATGAGCGAGGGGCAGTACAAGCTTGGCGAATGGCTCAGCACTTTCAATGCTTATCGAATCCCTAAGGTCGTGGCGCAGAAGAAAGTGGCGAAGCGCGAAGAGTTCGGCGACTTCCCGTTCATATCCCCGAAGCCGCGTCAGCAGGACGCCAGCCAGCAGCAGCCTGGCAGTAGTCCGGGCGATATGCAGCCACTGCCCGCCGCGCCGGGCGTCACTCCGCCTCCTCCTGCCCCACCGGCGCCAGGCCAGAGCGCACCATAGGCCTCTGGTCGCCGACAAGATCGACCACACGGGGGCGGCCCAACCTGGGCTGTCCCCTTATAAGTGTACCGAAAAGCGTTGCTGAGCGGCGCCGCTACTATGGAATACCCCTTCTGTGAGACACCTGACCTCCGTGCTGCCAACCGGAGCGTCACGAGGGATTCCATAGCATGCCGGTCTTTCCAATGTGCGTCAAGCTGGTCACGTACCTCGCGGCCATCGGCCTGACGCTCAGGTACTCCTACAGGCTGTGTTCGCACGCCGACAACCGCATATCGTCGCTCGCGGGTCCAGTCACCGTGCTGTCTCTGCTCGCCTCTGTGGCAGCCCTGATCCCTCTGATCATGACGCTGGGCGTAACGGTCCTGTTCGTCATGGGCGAAGACGGACGGCCCTTGACGGTCCTGGCGCTTGACAACGTATCAGGGGGGCTCGGCGTCACTCTCTGGGGCACGGGGTTGGGATTCGCCTGCGTGATGCTGATGTTCGGATGCGGACTGGTGGCCCGGTTCATCGCCGTGAAGCACGTCGATGCGACGGGCCAGCGCGAGCGCTTGCCGAGGTTCTTCAGCGGACTGACTGATTACATTGGGGGCGCTGTCTTTGAGGAAGTCGTGATGCGCGGCTACCTGTTCTATCTGATCAGCAGCGTCTTCGGCGGTTGGGTGGCGATAGTGGGATCCTCGCTGATCTTCGCTCTCGTTCATCTGATCCGGCCCGACCGCATCCCGACAGTCTTCACCCTCAACGCATTCATTTTCGGGCTGCTGACCGGCGCGAGCCGCTACTATACGGGCGCGTTATGGCTGCCTATCGGGCTTCATATCGGCTGGAATGTGACGGCGGGGCCGATTCTCGGACTGCCGTACTCCGGCGTGACCTACGACAGAGGTATTGTCCGAAGCGAGGTGAGAGGCCCGCAGTGGTTCACCGGTGGCCTTTACTCGCCCGATGCGGGCGTGCTCGGCACCTTGGCGCTGATTGTAGCGGCGTGCGTGCTGAGGTTGGCCGCGCTCGCCGTGTAGACTCATTTGCCAGGAATCGGTGGCCGGAGCACTTCTCGCGACTGCATCCCGCGGCGCTGCCGTGCTCGCCACGAAGTGACGAAAGATGCTCTGCATCATTCGAGGAGGTTTTGGCAGTGGGAGATTGCGATTACTGGGTGCATGAACAAAGCGCGCAATGGTGCGACCTGACCAGCGATGACTGTGCATGCGACGGCTCGACCGCGCAATGCTGCATTCGAGGTAGGTCGATCGCTGAGGTTATCAGGCTGGAGGAGACAGCTACCCTCAACGAGGCTGCGGCTCGCGTGCAGAAGCGCCGACACGGACTCAAGAATGCTAGCTGATATGCATTGACGGCTGCCTGCTGGGCCCGTAGAATATCCCCAGACTACTCTTCGTGGAGCCCAGCAGATGAAGTCTCACACCAAGTACCTGACGTTCAACACAGACACCAGCCGCGCAATCGTCAACATAACCGACGAATGCGAGGCCGCCCTCCGCGAAAGCGGCATATCCGAGGGCATGATGCTCGTTTCGGCAATGCATATTACCGCGGGCGTCTGGGTCAACGATGATGAGCCCGGCATCTGGCAGGATGCGATGGAGATGCTCGAACGGCTCGCGCCCGAGGGGCCTGACTACCGCCACCACCGCACGGGCGAGGACAACGGCCACGCACACCTCAAGAACCTGCTGATGCATCACCAGGTCATACTGCCGATCACCAGCGGCCGTCTCGACCTCGGCCCGTGGCAAACGGTTCTCTACACCGAATTCGACGGGCGACGAAACAAGCGGCTGATCATCAAGACGATCGGGGAGTGAGACGCTGACGCGCCATCTAGCCAAGACCTCTACAGAGTCTCCGCCAGCTTGAACACGTCGAACGAGTAGGCTTTGACGGCGTCGCCACCGGGAGCAACCTCTGCACGAACCTTGAACTTGCCATCAGGGCCAGACTTGATGCCTGTCCAGCGCGCGACATAGCCATTCACGGTGTTGTAGCCAGTGCAGAAGGCACTGGTTGCGCCTCCGTTTGACACCATCACGCCGGGGCTGCTGGAGTTGGTGAACGCATCGGCGCCGGAGATGGTGTGCGGCCTTTTTGACGCGGATGCCTGTCAACGATTCGGCGAACGGCTGAGTTGAACCCAGCAATATGGGTATATACAGCTTGTAGCAAACTCATCGGAGGATACCGATATGGTTCAAGTAGGACAACAGGCGCCGGACTTCCAGGCCGAGGCAGTCAACGATCAGCAGTTCGCAACCGTGAAGCTGAGCGACTATAAGGGCAAGTGGGTCGTTCTCTTTTTCTGGCCGCTCGATTTCACGTTCGTTTGCCCAACGGAAGTGACGGCGTTCAGCAAGCGGCTGGGTGAGTTCAAGGCGATAGGCGCCGAGGTTCTGGGAGCCAGCATAGACAGCAAGTTCACGCACCTGGCCTGGAAGGAGAAGATCGGCAACATACAGTACCCGATGGTCTCGGACATAACCAAGGAGATCAGCAAGGACTACGGGGTCCTGCTGGAAGACGAAGGCATCGCGCTGCGCGGGCTTTTCGTGATTGATCCCGATGGCAAGCTGCGATATCAGGTCGTCCACGACCTCAGCGTCGGGCGTAACGTCGATGAGGTGCTGCGCGTCATCAAGGCTCTCCAGACCGGCGAGCTATGCCCGGTGGACTGGGAAGAAGGTATGGAGACCCTTGGAAAAGCGTAGCTTGATCGGGTCCGCGAGAATCGCGACAGGCTCATAGTCCGTGCCATGGACGACGCCATCCGCTGTGCGGTGGCCGATCAGGCTGGCGAGCTGCGATACGTGCGAAGCCGAGATCTGGATCGTGAAACCGCCGGTCCGTGCGATTGCGACAGGCGCCAGTGCGGGCCGGCGCAACACCTCGACCACGTTCGTCAGGAGACGGCCGGGGCGCTGAATCAGTTGGCCTTTGTAGTACATGGCAGAGGACGTGCCACCGTCGAGGCACACGGCATCGGTCGCGCCCATGAGCTTCATAATGGTCGCAAGCCTGGAGAACGTGACGGGCGTGCGCACGAACACCAGCAGCAGCTTGTTGAACGCCGTGACGCCCAGGGCCATCCTGGTCCTGGCGCCGTAGAGTCCGGGATGTCGAAAGCCTTCGCGCCTGGGATTGAGCGAGTACTGACCATTAGCGAGCAGGCGCGGCCCCGTGCGGAAGCCGCATTCGGTGTTGCTAAGGTCGCAGGCCTCACCGAGCCTGGCGTCCACGAACCTGACCTTGTTGTCGGGGGTAAAGCAGACTGCGGTCCCGATGTGGCTCTCGTGCACGGTCCGCCCTCCGGCCACGATCGTGCCGGTAGGCTGCAGCGTCCGAATATCGAAGTAGATCCCCGTAACCGCGGCCACTGGCGCGTGCCGGCGCACGAACCCCGCGAACGACTCGCTGTGCGCGATGCCCTTGGCCGGAAGGCCGACATCGATCCTAACCGTGGGGTCATTGAGGTCGGCCTGCACCACGCACACCGACGCGCCGTGTATGAATGCGCGATGGAACGTCACGCTGTCATCGGCGTTTGCCAACAGAGCGACCGCAGGAAGCAGCAGCACGGCGAGGAGACAAATCAGGGTGAGAAATCGTGAAATGACTCGCATCTGATCGCACCTCCTTGCCGGTCGCGGTGCGTCGTCCTGTCATCCTGTGAGCGGGCGGCCTGTTTCGGGGCTAGCGGCCGGCTATCGATACCGAAGAGCTTCCTACACTTATTATACGAATCAGGGGCTGGCTATGTTTCCCTGGCATGCAAAAACCGGCGATAATACGGGGAGATCAGGCGAAATTGGCACTTGACAAGGGGCGGAACGCGTGGTACCTAGTGAAGCGTAACCTCCAGGGCGGCAGGCCTACTCAGGATCGATCATACGGTCGATGGGTCTGCCGCCTGCTTATGCCTGGCTGTCCGGCAGAACCTCGATAGCCTCATCAACCTTGACCCAGATCACCTCGCCTTCGTGGCGGACGTACAGCAAGTCGGCATCCTCGGCGACGTCAAGCAACCTGGCAGTGCGGGTCTCGTATCTTACCGCACCGCTACCTGAGCTTACGGGGAACCGATAGGTGAGCTTGAGCCTCTCGTCGGCGTCCAGCCTCGCGGCAATGTCGGATAGGTCCATCAAGTCATCCTCCCGGCAGTGGCTACGGGCTTCCTGCCACAGTCTGTGGACTGTTTATGCACAACCCACGCGGATTCCTTCCGGTTTGTGCGAGAATGTTGCCACAAAAAAAGGCTGGCTGCTACTTCGCTATTTCCTCATCGGTCAAGTAACATGCAGGGTCCTGCATCCACGGGTCGTCGTAGACGGCGACCGCGCGCGCGCGGAAATTGCCGTTGCATACATCGATCCAGCGGCAGTTGGTCTGCGCGCATCGGCCTTTGAGCAGCGGCTTTCGGTTCTTTAGGCCAGCCATGATGGGGTCCGAGGTATCCATCCATATCTCCGAGAATGGCCGCTCGCGAACGTTGCCGAACGTGTGGGACTGCCAGAACTGATCCGCATGCACATTGCCGAGGTTATCTACACAGCCTATAGCAACACCCGAGGCGTTGCCGCCATTCGCCTCGAGCAGTCTGTAGACCTGCTTGGCGCGCTCAGGGTCTTCCTTGACTAGTCGCATGTAGAGGTAGACTCCGTCGCAGTGGTTGTCGACCATCAGGATGTCCTTGTCTATCCCGCGACGGTGCATATCCATCGAGCGATCTAGGATCAGATCGAACGCCTCGCGGGTCTGCTCGGCCGTCAGATCGTCCTCGACTATCCCCGCGCCGCGTCCGGTGTATACAAGATGGTAGAAGCATGCACGTGGAATCTTGGCCTCTTCGATCAGGTCAAAGATGGCCGGCAAATCCTGGACATTACCCTTTGTCATGGTCAAGCGCAGTCCAACTTTTTGCCCGATACTTATGCAGTTCTCAAATCCCTTCAGCGCAGCGTCGAACGCGCCTTTCTGACCCCTGAACTTGTCGTTCGTATCGCCCACTCCATCCAGGCTGATGCCAACATAGCCGAAGCCGATCCGCTTGATCTTCTCAGCAACGGACTTCGTGATCAGCGTTCCGTTGGTCGATATGACCGGCCGCATACCCAGCTCGCGGGCGTAGGCGCCAAGCTCGAACATATCTTCGCGCATCAGCGGCTCGCCGCCCGAGAACAGCAGCACCGGAGCCTTGAACGCCGCCAAATCGCGGATCATCGTTCGGGCCTCGGAGTTGCTCAGCTCGCCCTCGTAGCGCTCGTTGCAGGACTGCGAGTAGCAGTGCACACATTTGAGGTTGCAGCGGCGAGTGCAGTTCCAAACGACTATCGGCTTGCGCTGAGCAAACGGCGTTTCGTATCGGAGCGTGTCGCCCCAGGTCGATCTATCGCAGTAGAGTTTCGTAATGCTTATCATACGGATTCTTCACTTCTCCCGCACTGACGAGAGAGAGCGTCAACAAGCCCTTCTATCGTGTATTCCGATGCCATAACTACATTCGTGAGCCCGCGCTTCCGCGCGGCGTCGGCTGTTATCGGCCCAATGCACGCCGCGGTTACGCCACGCGGCAGCTTCGTGTCACCGATCAGCTCAAAGAAGTTCGCAACCGTGGATGCGCTCGTGAATGTGATCACGTCCACGTGGTCCTCCAGGCGCTTCCTCAGACCGTCCGCGCTCGATTCGTCTGTCACCGTCATATAAGCCGGAGCGACGGTCACATCCGCGCCTGCCGCGCGCAGCCCATCCGGCAGTTCCTCGCGAGCCTCAAGCGCCCGCGGGATCAGGACGCGCTTGCCTGCGAGTTCCTCTGGAAACTCACGGACGATCGCCTCGGCCACGTACTCCGAGGGCACGTAGTCCACCCTCAGCCGAAGGTCGCGCAGCGCCTCGGCCGTCTTGGGACCGATCGCGCCAAGCTTGGCGCCGCCGAGGGCGCGAATGTCGAGCCCGAGTTCGTCAAGACGTCTGACGAACCACTCGCCCCCGTTCGCACTCGTGAAGATGACCCAATCAAACGTCCCAAGGCGCGAAATCGCCGTGTCGAGTGCACCATAATCAGGCGGCGGCACGAACTTGATCACGGGGAACTCATCCACATCTGCCCCAAGCTCCTCGAGCTGCGAGGACAGCGCGCCCGCGGAGCTCTCCGCACGCGTCACGATCACCCGCTTCCCAAAGAGCGGCCTGCGCTCGAACCAGGAAATCGCCTCGCGCATGCCCACCACTTCGCCCACGATGGTGATCGCGGGAGCGGTCAGTCCCGCCTCACGGACTCTGTCGACGATATCAGCCAACGTACCTACTACCGTCCGCTGCACGGGATGCGTTCCCCAGCGCACGAGCGCGACGGGCGTCTGGGCCGACCGACCGTTATCCACAAGCGCCTTGACTATGTCGGCGAGCCGTTCCACACCCATCAGAAACACCAGTGTGTCGAGTCCGGTAGCGATCTTGTCCCATTTGATGTCGCTCTCGACCTTGCCTGGCGCCTCGTGACCCGTTATAATGCCGAGCGACACCGCCAGCCCGCGATGCGTGACCGGAATGCCGGCATAGGCTGGGGCCGCTATAGACGAGCTGATGCCCGGGACGACCTCGAACTCGATACCGGCCTCGCGTAGCGCTTCGGCCTCCTCGCCGCCTCGCCCGAACACGAACGGATCGCCGCCCTTGAGTCGCACGACCGTGTTTCCCTGCCGCGCGCGATCGATGATGACGTCGATAATCTCTTCCTGCGGCAGCGTGTGATCGCGGGAGACCTTGCCAACGTAGACGATCTCCGCATCCGGCCGCGCAAACTTGAGCAGGCGAGGATTGGCCAGCCGATCGTTGATGACCACGTCCGCGCGCGCGAGCAGCTCAGCGCCGCGCAGCGTCAGCAGCTTTGGATCGCCTGGGCCCGCACCAACCAGATAAACTTTTCCTGCCATAGGCTCAGGGCGCATCGGCGGCCACCATTTCCGGCTGATCGGAGCCGTTACTGACCAGCACGGTGTCGTGCTTGAAACCGACGTCATCGATATCGGGGTAATCGGTATTATAGTGCAGTCCGCGGCTTTCCTTGCGAGACTGGGCGGACAAAATGATAAGCTCGGCCGTCAGTGCCATGTTGCGCAACTCCAGAAGCGGCGGAGTGAGTATGCCGGTGGAGTACAGCTCCTCCGCGCGCGCCTTGATCTCGCGCACGATCCCGAGCGCCTTCTCCAGTCGCTCATTGGTGCGCACAGTGCCGACATACTGCCACATCGTTTTGCGGAGCTTCATAGTCTGATCCGCGATGAGCGTTGTCGGAATGCGCTGCGAGTGCTTCTCAGCCGGATACTCCACAATGTCCGCGCGGCTGATCTGGTCTATTTTCTTGCGCACATCCAGCGCCGCCCTGCGGGCAAACACTATCGCCTCAAGCAGCGAGTTGCTCGCGAGCCGGTTCGCGCCGTGCACGCCTGTGCACGCGACCTCGCCGCAGGCATAGAGGTTTTCGATTGAGGTGCGGCCGTCGGTGTCCGTGAGCACGCCGCCGCAGGAGTAGTGCGCAGCCGGCACGATCGGGATCCAATCCTTGGTTATGTCGATCCCTACGGATAGGCACGTTTCGTAGATGTTCGGGAAGTGCTCCCTGATCCAATCGGCGTCCAGATGGGTCACGTCGAGGTAGACGCACTCGTCGCCGGATTTCTTGAGTTCAGCATCTATCGCGCGGGCCACAACATCGCGCGGCGCAAGGCTGCCCATTTCGTGATACCGGCCCATAAACTCCTTGCCATCCGCGAGCCTCAGCACACCGCCCTCGCCCCGCACAGCCTCCGAAATCAGGAACGAGCGAGCATTGGGGTGGTGCAGAGTGGTGGGATGGAACTGGATGAACTCCATATTCGCGATCTTTGCGCCAGCGCGATATGCCATCGCGACTCCGTCGCCGGTCGCAATCTCCGGATTGGTCGTGTGCAAGTAGACACGGCTCAGGCCGCCGGTCGCAAGCATCACGACTTTTGCCCGGATGCTCATCACGTCACCGGTCTCCGAGTCGAGCACGTGCGCGCCCACGCAGGTGTTGGACTGGGCGATCAGGTCGATAGCGTGATCGTGCTCGAACACGCGTATGTCCTGGCTGCGCTTGACGTTGGCGATCAAGGCGCGTTCGATCTCACGGCCGGTAAGGTCAGCAGCATGAACGATCCGCCGCGCGGAATGACCGCCCTCTCGCCCGAGGTGGAGGTTCAGAGGATTGTGCGTGCTGCGGGCGTGGGTGAACCTGACGCCGAACTCGATCAGCTCGCGAACGCGGTCGGGCCCTTCCCTGACCAGGATATCGACTGCGTCGTCGTGGCACAGAAAGGCGCCCGCGACGTGGGTGTCCCGGATGTGCGATTCGAAGGAATCATGGGCGTCCATCACGGCAGCGATGCCGCCCTGGGCGTAGTTGGTGTTGGACTCCGTGTCACTCTTCTTTGTGACAACGGCCACACGGCTGTGCTCGGAAGCCCTCAGAGCGAAGCTCAGTCCGGCGATTCCGGTCCCTAGCACAAGCACGTCAACATCGATAATCACTAATCAGGCCGCTCCTATATTCGGCGGAACGCCATCGCGCGCCGCATCCAACAACTGCTTCGCGGGCGAGTCCAGAAGCTCCTTGGCCAGCCGCTTCCCAAGCTCGTCGGGCGCACCGATGCACCCGGTCGCCGACTTCCTCACGATCCTCGATCCATCGATCGCCGCGACCAGTGCGTCCATCACAAGTTCACCGTCAACTACTCTGGAAAGCGCTGAGATCGGCGTCTGACATCCTCCGCCAAGTGCTGCCAACAGCGCCCGCTCTGCGGTCACGCACGCCCGCGTTGCCGCCGAGTCCAGCTTCGCAACCGCGCCGCACGCAGAGTCGCCGGTTCTGCACTGAATCGCCAGCGCCCCCTGCCCCACGGCCGGAAGGCATATCTCATAGGTCAGTTCCTGAGTGATCCGCGACGCCAGACCCATCCGCACAAGTCCCGCACAGGCGAGCACTATCGCGTCACAGCAGCCCTCATCGAGCTTGCGCAGGCGCGTGTCAAGATTGCCCCGCAAATCGGAAATCTTCAGATCGGGCCTTGCCGCAAGAATCTGGGCCCGACGCCTCAGGCTGCTCGTGCCTACGCTCGCGCCGCTGGGCAGATCGGCCAGTCGGCCGTTCCTGGAAACCAGGGCATCGGCGGGACACTCGCGTTCGGGATATGCGGCTACACAGAGTCGCTCGTCCATCTCTGAGGGCAAGTCTTTCGCGCTGTGAACAGCGAAATCGATCTCGCCGGCAATCAATGCCGCCTCGATCTCCTTGACGAACAGCCCCTTGTCGCCGATCTTCGCAAGCGGCTTGTCGAGCACGCGATCGCCGGTCGTCTTGATGACCTCGACCCGGCACTTCACGTGTGGATTGAGCCTCTCAATCGCGTCCACGACCATCTGCGTCTGTCGCAGCGCCAGCGCACTGCCCCTGCTGCCTACTATCATACTGATCATATTATACAGGAAGGAGCGGAGATTGGGAAACGCGCTTTGCCATTCCACTGCGCAGCCGCGCGCGTTTCGACCCCGTGCGGCGCTGGTCGCACCACTTGTGAACAACCTTTACCAGAAACACCACAGATCATTCCTGGACATTTGCCTTCGCATGTCGTCTAATAGTAGTGACTGTCCACAGGAGCAACCATGCACGGCAATAGTCCCCAGTTCCATGGGCTGGCAGACAGGTCTTGTCGCCCTCAAACCGTCGACGGAGCGGAGTACATCGGATCGCATTTCGTTTTCGCACCCCGTGCACGGTTTTGGATGAACGAAACCCGTGCTCAACTGAGCACGGCCGGGATTTCGTTTTGTGAAAAGGATACATCGTTGGCAGCAGACCGCGCCTGGCTTGCGCTCTCGACCTCAGCATTGACTTTTGCCCCCTGCCATGGTAGAGTTTCGCTAAGTACGACGAGCGTAGACGGGGGTGCTCGATGAGAAGACGCTGGATAGCTTTGATGGTTGCGGTAGCGATGCTCGCGCCTGCCGCGGCGAGTGCGGCCGAAGGCGCTATGGCCACGTGGCTTTCGCCGCAGCCCGGACAGATCGTCTCGGGTGGACGCGTCGAGATAGCCATAGGCTACAACACCCAGTCCAACCTCAAGGTCAGCTCCCTTGAGCTGTACGCGGACGGCCAGTTCGTATTGCGCAAAATACTTCGCGCCCCCGAGTCGCGTGGCGTGTGCTCGTTCTACTGGGATACGGCCCGTGTCGAGCAGGGCTCGCACAACATCGTGGTCAAAGTGTTCGCCGGCGACCAGATGATCTCCAAGGTCTACGGCACCGCGACTGTCGGCCCCAACGGCAGCAGCAGGGGCCTCGTGGACGTGAAACCGCCTGTAGTGACATTTGCCAACATCAAGGCCGGCGACGTGCTCAAGGGCAAGGCCACAGTGAAGCTGAACGCGGCAGATGACAGCGGACAGTCGCCGATGGTCAGCCTACTCGTGGACGACGTCCTCAAGTTGCTCAAGAACACACCGCCGTATCAGTATGATCTCGACACCACGACCTACTCCGACGGCGATCACGCGCTCAAGACCTACGCCTACGACGCCGCGGGCAACCGCAGCGACCCCGCGGTTATCAAGGTCGCGTTCAGGAATGGCGCGGAGAGGCCTGTCATAACCACAATGAATGTGAACCGCGAGGTCGCACCGGACGCAGATTCCGCAAGCATATCGCAGGTGCCGCCGTCCATTGGCGTTGGCGCGCACTCGTCGATCAGAGAAAGCGGACGCACGGCATCCCGCATCGAGTCGTCGCATGCGATAGCGCCGGTCGTCGCCGAAGCGCCGGTCAAGGCGAACTCCGCCGTGGCCACACCCAAGCCGAAGTTGGTCGCGATGGCGCCCGTGCCCCAAGCTGCTGTGAAGCACTCCCTGCCGGCCCCGAAGCTCGAATCCAGGCTTAGGACCGCATCAGTCACTGCCAGCGCCGAGCTTCGCTCGACTCACGCTTCGCCGAGGCCGGACACCCGAATGGCCGCCGCTGTGCCGGACGTCAGGATTGCCACCCCGACTACAAAGCTGGCCCCCGCGCACACGTCTCTCCTCAACGCCCCGAGACAGAGCGGAGCGGTTAGAATGGCTATGGCCTCGCAATCGTCTGCAACGCGCGTGACGCGCCACGCCTCCACGGCTAACGGAGCGGTGTCATCGGCGCCGAGCATCGTTGACGAACCCATCAGCTCGAGCGTGCGAAACGCGGCCGTGAAGCATCTGTCTTCAGGAATCAGAACCGCGAAGCTCGAGTCCGGCAAGGCAAGCGGCGCCGTATCCGCGGCCCCCGTATCCGTTGCTCCGCCTGTGATCTCCAAGGCAACCCTCAAACAGGTTAGGGTCGCGATGGCCCCCGACGTTCACGGCGCTCTCGGCCGAACAGCTCCGGCCCCAGCCATTGCCTGCCCGCCGGCCCTCTCGAAAGATACCAGAGCCAAGCTCGAGAAGAAACTTGTGGTGCCGGCAAAGGGCAAGGTCAAGGTGCGAAGCTTCTTCGAGAGCCTGGGTGGGGTTCTGTTCTGGGATCCTCACACTCACATCGTAACTGCGTGCGTGAACGACATGATCCTGGAAATGCGGATCGGCAGCAATATCGCTAAGGTGAACGGCCACGAAATGCAGATGCAGTCCGCGCCGTATATCGCGGGCGATCGCACTGTCTTCGAGGCGGCCAGCTTCACCCAGGCTTGCGCTCTCATGAACAGCCTGAGGACAGTGGGCAAGGCAGAGGTTCACTAATCGGGAGTTTCGGGGTTCTGAAGAACCCTCCTACACATGTGCAACAGCCAGGCGAAATGCCTGGCTGTTGCAGTTCTGCAATTGCGAGATCTAGGCTTTCGCCTCAACTGTATCGGTTTTGGCTTCAGACTTAGACTCGGTTGTGCTCTCCGTCTTCTTGCCGTTGTCGGAAGTAGATGTCCTGGAGCCGGAGCTGGGGTAGTCGTTGATGTGGAAGCCGGAGCCCTTGAACGCGATCAACGGCGGGAACAGGAGCCGGGCTACTTCTCCCTTGCACTCCGGGCACTGCTTGACGGGCTCATCTGTGATCTTCTGGAAGGTCTCGAACTGATGCCTACAGGCCTTGCACTCGTATACGTAAGTCGGCACTTTCCTACCTCGCTGTAACGCAACTCGACGCCTCGGCGCTGATGCATCCGAAGCATCGAGGATGGAATCTAACTCGATTATAGCTCGTCTTGCAGTTGCTTGGCAAGATCGGCGACAGGCATCGCACCCTTGTCGCCCTCTGCGCGAGAGCGCACGGAGACCGCCCCGCTCTCCTCCTCCCTATCGCCCACGACGAGCATATATGGAATCTTGGTGACCTGGGCTTCGCGGATCTTGAAGCCGGTCTTCTCATTGCGGTCGTCCACCTCAACTCTGAAGCCCTGCGCGCGCAGGTCCGAAGCGACCTTCTCGGCGTAGCCGATGTGCCGGTCAGCGATTGGGATGACGACGGCCTGCACCGGCGCGAGCCACAGCGGGAACGCACCCGCGAAGTGCTCGATCAGCACGCCCATAAAGCGTTCGAGCGAGCCGAGCAAGGCGCGATGGATCATAATCGGCCTGTGGTGAGCGTTGTCCTGGCCGACGTATGTAATGTCGAACCGCTCAGGCTCGTTGAAGTCGACCTGGATGGTGCTGCACTGCCACACTCGGCCGATGGCGTCCTTGATCTTGACATCGATCTTGGGACCGTAGAACGCGCCGCCGCCCTCGTCGATCTTGTAGTCCAGCCCGGCTGACTCAAGGGCCGTGCGAAGGGCTTCCGTCGCCTGTTCCCAGACGTCGTCCTCCCCGACATAGTGATCCGGCCGAGTGGACAGATAGACCTCGTAGTCCTCGAAACCGAATCTTCGGAGTACCTTGAGCACGAACTCGAGAACGCGTTTCGTCTCACTGTCGAGCTGCTCGCGCGAGCAGATGATGTGCGCATCGTCCTGAGTGAACCCACGAACGCGCATCAGGCCGTGGAGCACGCCCGAGCGCTCGTAGCGGTAGACCGTGCCGAGCTCCGCCCATCTGATCGGCAGCTCGCGATAACTGCGCACGCGGCTCTTGTAGATGAGCATGTGGAACGGGCAGTTCATCGGCTTGATGAGATACGGCACCTCATCAACTTCCATCGGCTGATACATGTTCTCTGTGAAGAAGTCCAAGTGCCCGCTCGTGCGCCACAGATCCTGGCGAGCGATATGGGGAGTCATCACTAGTTCGTAGCCGTTTGCGAGGTGCTCGTTGCGCCAGTAGTCCTCGATCATCTTGCGGACCAGCGCACCCTTCGGATGCCAGAGCACAAGCCCCGCGCCGACCTCGTCCTGAATCGAGAACAGGTCGAGTTCGCGGCCCAGCTTGCGGTGGTCACGCTTCTCGGCCTCCTCGAGCACCTTGAGGTAGTCGTCAAGCTCCTGCTGGGAGGCAAACGCGGTACCATAGATGCGCTGCAGCATCGGTTTGTGCTCATCGCCGCGCCAGTACGCGCCTGACGACTTCAGCAGCATGAACGCTTTGATCTCGCCGGCGTTCGCAATATGCGGCCCGCGGCATAGATCGACGAAGTCGCCTTCCTCGTAGATACTGATGATCTCGCCCTCGGGCAATTCATTGATCAGTTCGACTTTATAGGGCTCGTCGGCGAACAGCTCCAGCGCCTCGTCGCGAGATATTTCCTTGCGCACGAACTCGCGGCCAGCCTTGATGATATTCGCCATCTCGGCTGTTATCTTGTCGAGATCTTCGGGAGTGAAGGGCTCCTTGACGTCAAAATCGTAGTAGAACCCATCCTCTATCGAGGGGCCTATGGCGATCTTCACGCCAGGATACAGGTTCTTGACGGCGTGCGCCATCACGTGCGCCGTGCTGTGCCGTAGTGTTTCGAGGTCATAGTCGGACATATCATAAGCTCCCAAGCTATCAGCTATCAGCAACCACCGCCTACTGGCGGCTGAAAGCTGATGGCTTCATTTGCTGTATCCGTTCGGATGCGCGCTGTGCCAGTTCCACGCATGCTCGATTATCGTCTCGAGTTCGGGATAGTTCGGTTTCCAGCCCAGCTCGGCGATGGCCTTCGCGGAACTCGCGACCAGTACGGCCGGATCGCCCGGGCGACGCTCGGCCGACATCGACTTGATCGGCTTACCGACAACTTTCTCCGCGACCTTAATCACTTCAATGACTGAGTATCCGCTGCCGTTTCCGAGGTTATACTGGGTCGTCTCCTTGCCTTGGCGCAGCGCATCGAGCCCGAGCAGGTGCGCCTGCGCGAGGTCGCTGACGTGGACGTAGTCGCGCACGCAGGAACCGTCGGGCGTCGGCCAATCGGTCCCGAACACCTTGACGTGATCGCGCTGGCCGAGCGGAACCTGCAGCACGAGCGGCACCAGATGGTGCTCAGGCGTGTGGTCCTCACCGATCAGGCCGGAGGGGTCCGCGCCGGACGCGTTGAAGTATCTGAACGAGATCGAGCGCAGCCCATATGCGTGCTCGTACTCCTTGAGTATGTGCTCGAGCATGAGCTTGGAGCGCCCGTAGGGGTTGGTCGGGTTTTTGGGATGGTCCTCCGGAATGGGCACCACCTCGGGCTCGCCGAAGGTAGCCGCGCTGGACGAGAAGATCATCATCTTTACGTCGAACTCCAGCATTACCTGAAGCATCGCCAGGCTCTTGGAGATGTTGTTGAGGTAGTACTTCTGCGGATCGGCGACTGACTCGGGAACGGAAGCAAACGCCGCAAAGTGCATCACGGCATCGACCTTGTGCGCGGTGAAGATGCTGCGAAGCAGTGGCTGATCGCCGATATCCCCGATCACGACCTCGCTGCCGCTGGAGGCCTGCTCGTGACCGAAAACGAGATTGTCGAGACAGATCACCTGCTCTCCTCGATCGACTAACTGCTTCACCGCGTGGCTGCCAACGTAGCCCAGCCCGCCCGTCACAAGAATCGCCATCGCATCCTCCGTAAACGGCAATACGAAACTATTGGGCGAGGACAGCACGTCCCCGCCCAACAGGTCACTTCAGCCTCGGTCATTATACTATCGTGGACGGCTGTTGGCAAGCTGGCAGGCAGGCGTTGCGTAGACGCAAAGAGAATAAGGGGTTTTGGTGGGCGGTGTTGGACTTGAACCAACGACCTCTTCGGTGTCAACGAAGCGTTCTCCCCCTGAACTAACCGCCCGCGGGTCGAGATGCAAGCACTATTATACAGCCCCGCGCGCGCAATGTAAATAGCAACTGCCGAAACATAGCAACTCCGAAACACATGTGGCCCACACACAGCTGCGGCCGGCTTGAACAATCGACGCGCGTGTGTTAGACTCCACCCATTATGAGCTTCTACCTGCCACCATTCGATTACGACCGACACAACGACGAAGTTCGCGCGGTCTGGGAGGCCTATCATTCAGGCAGGCCCAGTCGCGTGCCCGTCATACTCGGCGTCAACCCGCGCATCGTCCTGCTGAACCCGGCACTCAATGAGCAGGGCGTCACCTTTGAGCAGTATTCCACAGACGCCGACACGATGGCACAGATCCAACTCCGCACCCAGCACTACATCAGGCACCATCTGATGCAAGACGCCGAGATGGGGCTGCCGTCCGACGGCTGGCACGTCTACGTCGATCTGCAGAACTACTACGAAGCCGCATGGTTCGGCGCACCCGTGCAATACAGAGGCGGGCAGGTACCCGACACCTCGCCGATCCTGACTGATGACAACAAGCTGTTCCTTTTCGACCACGGCATCCCCCACCCATTCGAGGCCGGAATAATGAAGCGCGCGTGGCAGCTCTATGAGCAGATGAATGCGAACATGTGCAGCCACTCGCTGAACGGCCTGCCCGTGCTCAGCGTCGGCCCGCCCGGCGGGCTCGGCACAGACGGACCGATGACCGTAGCATGCTCGCTGCGCGGCGCGACTGAGCTCTGCTTGGACTTCTATGAGAATCCGGACTATGCGCGAGAACTGCTTCGATACATCACCGAAGCCACCATACAGCGCATACGAGCATTCAGAAAGGCGCTCGGGCACGATCCCAAGCCCCAAGTCTGGGGTTTCGCGGACGACAGCATAGAACTGCTGAGCGTAGAGATGTACGTCGAGTTCGTCATGCCCTGTCACAAGCTGCTGCTAGCGGAGTTGGCGGACGGAGGTCCCCACTCTATCCATCTGTGCGGGAATGTGGAACGCCTGATGCCCACTCTCAAGAGCGAACTGAACCTGAACGTATGGGACGCAGGATTCCCGCTGGACCATGGCGCCGCGCGGGCAGCCCTGGGGCCGGATATCCAGATCCAGACCGGACCTAGAGTCAGCACGCTTCTGCACTGCACCCCCGACCGGGTAGATGACGAGTGTCGCTCGATACTTGAGTCAGGTATAATGGATGGTGGAAAGTTTGTTCTGCGCGAGGCAAACAACCTTTCGCCGTGCACTCCGGTCGAGAACGTTGCGGCCATGTATGAGGCGGCTCGCGAGTACGGAATGTACTGAGCGTGCCGATTCACGGTCTCGTGCCCTGAATCGGGTGCTCAGGCCCGTTGCTGAAACCCTAACGACGTGCGCGCGTCTATACTTATGAACCCGTCGGAGAGGTCTGCTATTTGGATAGGGCCGAAGCATACGATTTCTCGGTGAGTAACGAGGATCTCCTGGAGCTGTGCAAACGCCAGGACCAGGAAGCCTTGCGCCTGCTTCTAAAGCGACACGAGCGCCCGGTATACAGCTTGCTCTACCGAATGCTGAGCAATCACGAGGATGCCGAAGAAGCGTTGGCCGAGGTGTTTGTCAAAGTGTGGCGTGGAGCCGCGTTCTTTAAGGGCGACTCCAAATTCACGACCTGGCTCTACCGGATTGCGTCGAACACGGCGAGAGACGTTCTTAGGTCGAGGAAGACGCGGCACGAAGTCTCGATAGAAGATGTGGTCGTGAATGACCTGGAGGCAGGGGAGCGCGTGAGCGGAGACCTGCGCGATCCCGCCGAGCAACTTCTCGAATCCGAGGGGCGGGCGCGCATCGTCCGAGGGATGCAGGAGCTTACGGAAGATGATCGGCTGCTTATCAGCCTGTATCACTTCCAGGAATGCGACTACGAACAAATATCGAAGATTACCGGGTGTCCGGCCAATAATCTCAAGGTCAAGCTTTTCAGGGCGCGCCAACGGTTGAGGAAAGCGTGCGCCGCGCTGGAAGAAGGTGACGACAGTGAACTGCGAACAGGTACAACCGAATCTGCTGGACTACGGCAGGAAGCTGCTGAATGGTCCTGAATGTGAGCAGATCAGAGCTCACTTGAGCCAATGCGCGGAGTGCAAGGCCGTCCTCCGGGAGGAGATAGCCACTTTCGGCATGCTGGCGGCCATCCCCGAGGAGCAGCCTCGGCACGACGTGTGGATGCTGGTCCGTTCGCAGACAAAGCCCAGGCGTGTGAGGCCCGCAGTCTGGCTGCACGGGCTCGTCGCGACGAACCTGCGCAAGGTCGCCACGGCTACCATAGCCGCGCTTCTGCTCGCGGTTGGATACTACAATGTTGCTTTCGTAACGGCCGAGGCGCCGAACAACTCGAAACCCAAGACGGTCGTGACCGTCTATTCAGATGATCCGCTCGGAGGCCACACTGACGCGGTCGTGGCCTCGATTGATGATATGTAGGGCGTATGATGAGAAGCAGCTTGCGTTGGATTGGGATATGGGTTCTGGCCGCAACGGTGTCTTTTTCGCTCGGCGCTGCGTGCCTTGCCGACGACAAGCCCGACATTTCCGAGAGTCAGAAAGATCAGCTCAAGGCACTCGCCGCCAACACCAGGGATCGCACCGGCCGCGAACGTGATGCCCTCAGGCGCGCCAGAATGGACCTGCTCAAGGCCTACTCCACCTACGACATCGACGATCACAGGGTGAAGTCCGCGTCGGACAAGGTCAGCGCGGCCCAGCTAAGCCTGCTAAATGTCCATCTGGACAATGAGGTCGCCCTGAGGGGCATCCTGACCGACGATCAGTTCAAGGCATTCCGACACATGATGAAGATGCGGATGCGCGATCCTCAAGTGCATCTGCTGGCTCCGCCTGAAGAGGCCTTGCTGGAAAGACTGCCTGACGGCAAGATGCTGGACTCGCTTGGCATATCGGCTGAGCAGCGCAAGCGCCTGGACACGACCTGGCGGAACGCCAACGTTATCGAGGGACTGAAGACGTCCACGAAGCAGTTGCTGGATCTCTACTCGACCTACGATCTGGATTCCGCAGCAGCACGTAAACTGATTGACAGCATTCACCGCAAGCAGGTTTACTTGCTTGATCTACAGAGCCAGAGGCAGAAAGAAATACGCCACGTCCTCACCGAGGACCAGTTCAAGACTCTCCAGCAGGAGATCACGAAGAGGATAGCCGATCGAGGCCCTCGCCGTGATGGCCAGCGCCGAGACGACGATCGGAAGCACTAGCTTCCGTCGGTCCGTCAAGCAGCCCAAGCCAAACGCTCACGTCGACACTCCACGACCTGTTCTCGCCAGAGGATGCGCTGCGCCCAGGCACTGTCCCGAGCGCAGCGCGATTTCGCGCGAGACTCATTTTCTCCGGGTTCCGGCAGACGAACGCGTGTCGGCTGACCGCGTCATGCTGAAAGCCTGCGCTCCGTCACTTGACGACCGGTGACATACTGGAACACCCTCGCGTAGAGTTCTCCGCAATTGTAACCGTGGTCTACCTGGTGTTCCCACGGCTGCCCGGTGATTATGACCCTGCCGGCAGATTGGTGAAGTACTCCTGGCTGGCGTAGTTCCTCAGAACCGACGGCAGCCCAGCCGCCGTCGCAGGCCTCCCAGAGCACGGTTCGGCTCCGGGGCGCATCACGATGTTGGCCAGCTCATCGGACGCATGTATGGAGTAAGTGCCCAGAAGATGAGCTTCTGGGTTCAAATCGTGGATGGAACTGTTCCTGTGTCGAAAGCTCGGCAGACTACTGCGAGGTGTCAGCAGTCTTGCCGACCTCCAGCTTCGCGACGTTATCCAACTCCTTCTTCGCCTGTGCGATGAAGGTATCTGCGTTGGACTTCGAGTCGGCACTGTTCGTTTCCAGGTAGTCTTGCAGGCTCGAGGCTGCCTGGGTGAGCAATCCACAAGCGAGGCTGCGGTGGAGATTGGCCTGCTTCTTATCGTCCGGGCAGGGCAGCACATCGAGGAACTTGGCCATCGATTCGAGGCGCAACCCCAGCCCCTTCACAGAGCTGTAGTAGCTCTCACGGGAGATGATCTTCTTCTCGTAGTCTGACGAATCGCGATCAAGCTGCTTGAAGAGCAGTTGGAACCACTGCTCGAACACTTTGCTGAAAAGCTGATAGCGACTAGTGACAGCTGCTGCCGATGGGCTCGGCTGCACCTTCGCAAGCTGCTCCAACGCCGTCCTGGCCTCGCCGAACAACGACATCGAGGCGTCAACCAGAGCGAGACGCTCATACGCACGCCAGTCGGTCGGGCTCAGCTTGATAGCCTCCCTGTATGCGTCGGCGGCCTCGTCGGGCTGGTTCGCACGCCACAGCTTGTCGCCGTCTCGCATCTTGGAAGCAGCACTAGCTGGTGGCTGGGTCGTATCAGTCTGTGCCGACGGCGCGGGGGTTCCGTCCGAAGGCTGATCCGACTGCTGTGGTTCAGGTTTGGTTGACTCAGTCTTGGGTGGTTCGGACGGAGGCGGCTCCGTACTCGACTTGACAGTGTTTGGGCTGCCCGTAGACTCCCCGCTGCGCATCTTGCCCAGCTTGTCTTTCGCGGACGCAACGAGATCGGCCGCAGCGCCCATTTTCGCGGCTCGGTCGATCTCGGCCGAGGCCTCGTCATACATTCCTTTTCGGCCGTAGGCATCCGCGAGCTTGAGTCGCAGCAAGCCATTGGTGGGATCAGCGTTGACCGCCTGCTGGTACTGCTGGATGGCAAGGGCATACTGCCTGGATTGCAGGCTGACATCGGCTTGGCCCGCGTAGTCGCTCGCCGTCGGCGGCTTCGGCGCAGGCACAAGGTCTGCGCCAATCGCGGTCGTCTGAGCATCGGTGGAAGGCTCTTTCTCGGGAACATCCGGCAAGCCCAGGAACGCCTGGCGGGACACGTTGATCACCGTCGCGCTGGTCGCACTCTGCATCGCGTTGTCAAGTCCACGGTCACCGGTCGTACCCGTTGATGCCTGGCTCTCAGCCTGCCATCGGTCCTTCTTGCTCCCGTTCACCTTGGCGATCCACACTTTGACAGTCACAAGACCGTCCTTTGTCGAAACCTCGGATCCGGCGGCGTAGTCGTACGAGAGCGCTTTGGCGACCAGGACGCGCTCGTCCTGACTGGAGTAGCTTGCGACCTGATCGGCCGTAAGCTGCTTGTCCATGATCGCGCGCAGGACCGTCGGCGACTCTCGATCAAATGCTATCGCCTCGACGCGCCCGCTGTCGCGAAGATAAGTGCACAGAGCCTTGGTAGCCGACTTGGCCAGCGTCTTGTCGATGCCCTCCCCCTGCACGGTGTCGAACACGAGCACCACCGGACGCGACTCCGCCGCCGCGCCAGTGGGGGCTGCCAGAGCAGCTGTCAGCAGCATTGCTATGAGTGCGGTCGCAAGTCTCATCATTACTCCGACGAATTGGCCAGGGATGTCTGCCAAAGAGATATGTATTTGCTGGCAGTCGCGATGCCCCGGTTCGCACGATCCACGTTCTTGCCGGACTCAATATCGGATCGGTAGAGCACAATCGCCTGATTCGCCGCGCCGATTGCCTCCGACGAGCTGCCCTGATTGTGCAGCCTGATTGCGTTTGCCAGAAGCGAATCGCCGGTGGGCTGCGACGACGGCGCCGGCTTAGTGTCGGCGGGTTTACCGGGCTGTTTTGCAGGGGCAGATTGCGGCTTGTCGGCACCGGGCTTACCCTCGGGCACGAGAGTCAATTCCTGATCGATCTTTGGCACTCTAGCCGGCTTGATTTCGCTGAAAGAGGGCAATCTGGCAGCAGGCGGCGAAGACGACGGCGTCGGCGCCAGCGGCGCGGGTGACGCCGACGGATTCTGTGCCTGCGGGAAAGTGTATACGCGCAGCTGCGGCTCCTGCGGACGGGATTCGGTCTGCGCTACGGTAACCACCGGCCTCTCGTGCGGCCTGTTTCGATGGGTCTTGGCCGGCCTGCCGCCGGACAGGCCCGTAACGGCCACAACAAGCGCGACAACCAGCACAAACGCCGCCGCCCCCGCTATTGCAGGCGTCGGCACGCGCCTCAGCCTTTCAGCAATGCTCGGCTCCCGCTCCCCAATGCCGACGTCGGGACCAAAGCTGACCTTCGGATCGAGACGGGTGGGTTGACCGGTCTGCCGCAGCCTCAGCAGAGCGAGCTTCTCTCGGTCGGCCGCGCTGTCGGGGTTGAGGTCGATGATGGCCTCATAGTGCTGGATGGCTCTCCTGAGAAGATCACGCGCGCCCTCCGAATCTCCATCCGCGAGCGCGCTCTCCGCCTTTCGCTCGTACACAAGGGCGACGATCGAGTGCGCGGACGCGCTGGCCGGATTGTCGGAGGCCAACTTCTCACTGCGCTCAAGCGCCGCGTCTATCTCCCCGCGCTCAAAGAGCTCCAGCGACGCGAACAACTCCTCTCCCAGCGCCACCTCATCGGCAGATGCCGCGGGAACAGGTTCAGGCTCGCGCGGTACCAGCACATCCAAGCGAGTTCCGCACTGCCGGCAGTACTTGTTCGTCTTCGCGTTATTCGTATTGCAGTTCGGGCACTTCATGACCAAGCCCTCACTTAGTGCTCACTTGCAGTGTCCGTTCACTACTCAGTATCGGTTTGCTACACTCTTTTGTCGAGTTCCGTGTCACAAGAGTTCCCTTTGTGCTGTACCTTTTGGCACAATACCGAGATGTTCGTAGGCGAGACGAGTCGCGACCCGGCCTCGCGGCGTGCGATTGAGGAACCCGCTCTGAATCAGGAAAGGCTCGTGGACGTCCTCGATTGTGTCCCTTTCCTCGCTTATGGCAGCCGCAATCGTCTCCACGCCGACCGGTCCGCCGTCGAACTTCTCGATGATGACGCGCAGCAGCCGGCGGTCCGCATCGTCGAGGCCGCTCTCGTCGATCTCGAGCATATCGAGGCCCTCATGGGCGACGCCGCGATCGATCAGCCCATCGGCGCGCACCTGTGCGTAGTCACGCACACGGCGCAGAACCCGATTGGCGATTCTGGGAGTACCGCGAGACCGGCTCGCGATCTCATACGCACCCTCATCGTTGATCTTGACACCGAGGATCTGCGCCGAACGGCTGACGATCGTTTTCAGATTCTCGATGTCGTAAAACTCGAAGTTGTGGACGATCCCGAAGCGACCGCGCAGCGGCGAGGTTATCAACCCCGCGCGTGTGGTCGCTCCGACGAGAGTGAACTTGGGCAGGTCGAGCTTGAGAGTGCGAGCGCTGGGACCCTTGCCGATGATCAGGTCGAGTTGGAAGTCCTCCATCGCCGGATATAGGATCTCCTCGACGGCGCGGTTGAGGCGGTGGATCTCGTCGATGAACAAGACGCTCATCGGTTCGAGGTTGGTCAGAATCGCTGCAAGATCACCGGGGCGCTCGATGGCGGGACCGGAAGTTGTGCGGATCGGCACCTCCATCTCGTTGGCGACGATCAGCGCGAGTGTGGTCTTGCCCAGCCCGGGCGGACCATAGAGCAGGACGTGATCGAGCGGCTCGCAGCGCATCTTTGCGGCCTGAATGAAGACGCTGAGGCTCTCCTTGATCTTGTCGCGACCGATGAACTCGCTCAGCCGCCGCGGCCTCAGCGTATAGTCCAACGCCCGATCTTCGTCGTTAAGTTCCGGTGAGACGAATCTGTCGTCCGTGTCCATTGCAATGTGTCCTTCGAACCGGCCGTGCTTCGACTCTCGCGACCCTACGGACGCTGTCGTCCGAGGGATACGCTCGTTCCTCACTACTCAGCACTATCGGGTCTTCACACCGCCAGCCCTTGAGCAGGCCCGGTCCGTGGGCCGTATCGAAGGGCCGCCTACCACGCACCAAGTAGCTCGCGCTTGATAGCTTGCACCAGGTCACCCTGAACTTGATTCAGGATCAGCACGACGATCTATGCAAGTTCGTTGGCGTGAATCACTTAGCCCTTCGCCAGGGATTTCAGCGCGCTTGTAACGATTGCCCCGGTATCCCGCCTATCGGGCACCGACTTGAGCGCCTTCTCGGCTGCCGCGCGCGCATCATTACGATTGTACCCTAACGCGACCAAGCCTTCTATCGCGTCGTTGAGGACCTGCTGGTCCGGCGGCAACGTGCCACGGGCTGCTCGCGTCCAGACCAGCGTCGTGACCTTTTCCCTCAACTCCAATACGATCCGCTGAGCCGTCTTTGTGCCGACACCGGGCACGCGATTGAGTTCCACAAAACTCTCAGACGAGATTGCATGGACAATCGACTCCACCGACAGCTCGCTCAGGATACTGAGCGCAACCTTGGGCCCCACCCCGCTAACGGTCAGCAGCAGTTCGAACAGAGCCTGCTGAGACTCGTCCGAGAAGCCGTAGAGCGTGATCGAATCCTCTTTCACGATTGTGGAGACGAGGAGTCTGACCTTGCTGCCCATGGCGGGCAACTGCGCAGTGACGGCGAGCGGGACGTGCACCTTGTAGCCGACGCCGTTGACATCGACCACGGCATAATCAGACTCAACCCTCGCCAACTCGCCGTGCAGATGCGCTATCAAGTCTAGTAGATCACCTTTCGTCACGTCATGCTGAACTCGATTCCCTCGGAACGACAGTGGATTCCGCAGGAATCCACGATATTTCAGCATCCATTCCCTGAACCCTGAAACAAGTTCAGGGTGACGTGATACAACTCACCACTGCTCAGTAAATCACCTTGTTGAGAGGATATTCGACGATGCCCGACGCCCCTGCTCGCTTCAGCCTGGGAATCAGTTCACGCACGAGATTCTCCTCGACTATTATCTCAGCCGCCACCCAGTCCTTGTCCGAAAGCGGCGAGATTGTGGGATTCTTCAGCGACGGCAGCTCACCAAGCACCTGTTCGAGCACAGCCGCCGGGACATTCATCTTGAGCCCGACCAGCCCGTCGGCCGTCAGCGCAGCCTGCAGCAGCATCGCGATGCTCTCGATCTTATGCCGCTTCCACTCGTCCTGCCACGCGTCCTTGTTCGCGATCAGCCGGGTCGTCGATTCGAGCAGCGTATCGATGATCTCAAGACCGTGAGCCTTGAGCGTGCTGCCGGTTTCAGTGCCCTCGACTATCGCGTCCACCAACTCGGGCACCTTGACTTCCGTCGCGCCCCAACTGAACTCCACGTTCACGTTGACGCCATGGCCCTCGAAGTAGCGCTTGGTAACGTTGACCAACTCGGTTGCGACGCGCTTGCCGTCGAGGTCCTTCGGCCCCTTGATCGGCGAATCCTTGGGAACCGCAAGCACCCACCGATACGGCCGCGTGGTGGCCTTGGAGTATACCAACTCACAGACCTCGTGCACGTCTGAGTTGCATTCCTGGACGTTATCGTAACCGGTAATGCCAACGTCCAACACACCGGCCTCAACATATCGCGCGATCTCCTGCGCCCGCAGGAGCGTGGCCTCGATCTCGTCGTCGTTCACGCTGGGATGATACGACCGTGATCCGACCCTGAAATCCCACCCCGCCTTTTTGAACAGCGCGAACGTGGCCTCCTGCAAACTTCCCTTGGGCAATGCAACTTTGAGCTTCAATGCAACGGCTCCTCCCTTACTCAACCTCGACATTATACCGTGCGCGCGAAGGAGGGGTCAAATCGAGTGCGGAATGGGGAACCCTGAATGGGGAGTTGAGCCTGAACGCAGGTTAGAGCTTCCAAACGTAGTCGCCGGCCTCGTCGAAATCGCGTGCGATGCCGCCACGCGCCGACGCCGAATTGCCGGGACGATCGCCCTGCCAGGGCGTGCCGTTGTCATCCTTGAGGTTTGCGCCGATGCTATAGAGCACGAACCCCCTGCCCTGCCGGCGGTACACGAACGGCTTGCCGCTGAATGGATCAGCAGCCGTTCGCCACTTGAGCTTGCTGACCAACTCCTCCAGGGTCGCGGGATAAGAACCGAATCGGCTGTGATACGCCAGCAGGCCGAGGAAGACGCGATCTCCATCGAGTCGAGCGATCGCCTGGTCCCGCGCAAGAGCCGCGCGAGCGCCCATGGCAGCGTTCCATGGCGCATAGAGAGAGTAAGCAGGCGGACTCACCTCGGAGTTGCCGGCCGTCCTGATGCTCCTGTATGTATCCCCGACGAGCTCGATCTGAAGCCTTATATCCCTGAGATAGTTTGCCTCGTCGTTGTTGAGCGCCCAGCCGACAGGAACGACGCCGTGCAGCTTGTCTGCCAGGCTGCCCGAATCAGAGTAGGAGCCGGAATAGCTGGAGCGAACACCGCCCTTACGCATCTGCTCAAAAAGGGTGATTGTGGTTGCCCGCTCGGCCTGGAGCGCCCGGGTCGCAGAATCGCTCAGATCGATGCCTGCGATATAATCCGCCAGACTGCGGGCCTCCGGCTCGCGGACACGCCCCAGCCTCCCGACATCGATCAGTGCGTCAGTTGCGAGCGCGACGGCTCGATAGCGCGAACCAACACCGGCGGAAGATCGATCATTCTTCATCGACTCGCCCATCCGCAGGATCAGTTCCACCGACTGCAGCGCGCGGTCAGGGCGACCGTCCTTGGCATCGATGACGGCCTGCGCCCAGGCCAGCCGTGGAAGCGACCGCATGAACGAGAACTGCCGTCCGCCATAGCCCGCGCGTGAATCACGCGGCTCGGCCGGAAATCGGCACTCCGGCATCGCCGAAGCTTTGCGCGCCAACTCGAGCGACCCCGCGCGGTGCACCGTAACGGCTCTGAGCTCCGCCCACATCTCTGGGCTCCTCTGCTGGACATCGAGACGGAGGAATTCGCGTATTCTGTACAGGTCCTGTCTGCCGGTGGGGGTATCCAGCGGTTTCACGGCTTCCTCATATTGGATAGCGCCGTTACGTGAGTCCGGCACAGGCTTCCCGGCAAGCTCGTCAGCAGAGGCCGGCAGCCCTTCGGATCTGATCCTGGCGATCTCGGCCTCCACGCAGCCGGACTTCGAGGCGTACCGCACCAGATAGACCACGGGCAAGCCCACGCTGCCCACGATCACGAGCAGAGCCGACAAGACGATCAGTTTTCCCCATCTGCCCATCTCAGCGTACCTACTGCTTCTTTCGACGCACCGGCGGCGATTCCTGCGGCGCCAAAAAGGCCGCGGGACTTCGCAGCCCGCGGCCCATACCGTTCTTCTCTATTGCCCGATCAACCGACTCGCTACTTGCTGGGAGGCGGAGGAGGCGGAGGTGTGTTGCCACCGCCGCTCGGACTGGGCGCAGGCTTGGGGGCCGGCTGCGGCCTGACAACGGGCGCCGGCGCCTTGGGTGCAGGCTCCTGGAGCTTGTTGTCGATCTTGGCCTTGGCCTGAAGCTCGCTGAACCACTTCTGCATCTCCATCGGGACCTTGCGCTCGAGGATCATCTTCTTGAGGTCCTCGCGCTCCTTGCCGGTCGTATCCTTGCCGAGAGCCTCGACCTGAATCAGATGGTAGCCGTAGAAAGTCTTGACGGGTTCGCTGATCTGTCCGACCTTGAGGTCGAACGCGGCCTTCTCGAACTCCTGGACCATTCGGCCCTTGGTGAACCATCCCAGGTCGCCACCCTTCTTAACGCCTTCGGCGCTGTTGCCGGGATCCTCGGAGTACTCATCGGCAAGCTTGGCAAAATCCTCGCCGGCCTTGAGCTTGGCAGCGATCTCGTCGATCTTCTTCTTGGCAGCCTCTTCCTTCTTGGCCTGATCGGTCTCATTATCAGGGAATCGAATCAGGATGTGGCGGGCCTTGATCCACTCGGCGTACTCAGCATCCGTAACCTTGAGGTTCTTGGTCGCCGTCGCCTCAGCCAGAGCAGACACGCGGATGCTGGAGGTGAACCGCGACTTCGGTACGTGGAACTGCTTTAGAAGCTCGTCCACGGTCTTGAGGTTCATCCGCTTGACGGCCTCCATCTCCTTGGCCTTCTGCTGAGCCGGGGAAATGGTGACTCCGGCCTTCTTGGCGGCCTGCTCGATCATCTTCTGGTTGAGGAGATCACCGAGAACCTGGCCACCGTTCCAGTAGAAGAGAGCCTTCATAAGCTCGCCCTTGGTCACCGAAGCTCCGTCAACAGTACCTACGACGGTGCTGTCCGGCGCCTTCCAGTACTTGTCAAGCACCTCGTCCTGATTCCAGGCCTTCGGGGCCGGCGGCTTTGCAGCGGGCTTAGCAGCCGGCTTGGCAGCCGACTTGACTGCGGGCTTCGCCGTCTTTGCAGTGGTCTTTGCTGGAGCTGACACTGCCGCTGCGGCCAACGCCAAGCAGATTAGCACTGCCAGAACGACAACAAGCGTCCTGTTGCGCATACACTCATGCTCCTTTCGAATGTTTGAATAGCGTTAGAATCTTACTATAACGCAGCCTTGGCGGTCAAGCTGCGACTGAGCAAGTACCAGTATAATAACGATAGCAAACGCGAGCTAGTTCCCGAAAACGTAGGATTCTACCTCATCGCGTGTCGGCAGCGATGGCTGGGCACCCATTCGCGTCACGGAAATGGCCGCCACGCGCGCCGCGAAACGCGCCGCCTCCGTCAGCGCCTTGCCCTCGGCCAGAGCGCATGCAAGCGAGGCCGTGAACGCATCGCCGGCAGCCGTCGTGTCAACCGGAGTCACCTTCATCGGTGGCACGAACTCGCTCGCGCCCTGCCCGCAAACATACGCCCCTTCACCGCCAAGCGTGATGACCACGCTCTCTGTCCCGAAAGCCATAAGCTCGCGAGCGGCAGTCGGAGCATCGATGTCTCGTCCTTCGCCCGTCCGTCCGAGCAGATCGGCGGCCTCATGCTGATTCGGCACAAGCACGTCCACCTTCGCAAGCAGTTCCTTGGACATTGGGCGTATCGGGGCAGGGTTGAGTATCACTTTCACCCCAAGCTTGTGGGCAAGGTTTATGGTGTGAGCGACGGTCTCGGCCGGGATCTCCAATTGCAGCACAACTGCATCGGCCTCGGCGATTGCATCACGCGCCTTGTCGACATCCTCGGGCGTCAGGCACAGGTTCGCTCCGGGCGCGACGACTATGGCGTTCTCGCCGTTCGCGTCAACAACGATAAGCGCGACACCGCTGGGAGCCGCCGAGTCTCTCGTTACGAACCGCGTATCAATCCCAGCCGACGTGAAGTTCTCCAAAGACCTGTCGCCGAACACGTCGCTGCCGATGCGGGCTACAAGTGCGACATCAGCGCCCAGCTTGGCAGCGCATACGGCCTGGTTCGCGCCCTTGCCGCCCGGGACCATGACGAACTCGCCGCCGAGGACGGTTTCCCCGCCGCCAGGCATACGCTCAGACTTCACGACCATATCAGTGTTGGAACTACCGATCACAACAAGCCTGGGCAAAGCGACACTCCCTAGAACAGCAGCAGCACAACAAGAAGCTGCACTGTATTATACACGCTGTGGGCCACGATGGATGGGACAACCGACCCCGTGCGCTCGCGCATCAGCGCAAAGACGCACGCGAGCGCGAAAATCGGCAGGAATCCGCCGGGAAGCGGATGTATCACGGCGAAGATCGCCGACGATATCGCCACGGCCGCCCACACCCCCATTCTGCCGCGCAGCGCTGTGTAGAGCACGCCTCTGAAGAACGTCTCCTCGACAATGGGGGCTATCACCGAAGCAGCAAGAAACGTCAACACGGTCGAAAGCACGTTGCCCTGCGCCAGAATGCCCTCGAAGGGCTGCTCCGGCGTAGGGAAATTCCTGAGGACGGTCTTCACGAGGATCCACGTGACAATCGCCGCCATCAAGAGCAGCGGCAGCGCGGCGAAGAACCCGCCTACTCCTGTCAGCACGTCCCGACCCGCCGAGCGCGTGCGATATCCTATCTCTCGCCAGTCCAGGCCGGCGTAACGCGTTCCGCCGATCAGTGTCGCCATCCCTATCCCATAAGCGACAAGCGCTGAGACGATCAGCAGCCCCAGATATGCGGAGTCCGCCCACGTGTCTCTCAGCTTGTGGCCAAGGAAATCACCACCGATCTCAGCAACAGCGGAAAAGCCGATATAGCTTGCCAGATACACGATAAACGCGGAAACGCCGGTGGACCAGGCCAAATGGCTGCGAGGCGCCGAAGCGAACATTGACGCGTTCGACCAAAGAAACATCACACCAATGACCACCCCGGCCAATCCACCAACTATCAGCACGACAAGCAGAAGGCCTCCGGCGACGAGCTCGGATCGATAGCGGGCTTTTGCGGCCTCCAAAGTGCGCGCGGCAGCGGCCTTCTGGCCGGCACGAGTATTTACCTGCGACATAGCCACGCTGCTTAGTGGACCGAGGTTGAGTCGCCTGATCGCACGCTCGTAACTGGAGGCCTCCTGCGGGGTCAGTGTCTTAGAAGAGAATATCCGCAGCCACATCGCCTTTTCGCGCCGCAGCTTGGCGACCTCTTTGGGGGTCAGATCGAGTTCCTTGGCGCCGGAGTCCAGGTGCTCAAAATCATTCTTGCCGGATTTGCCCAGGTATTCCTTGAGGACACCGAGCCGACGATACGCACTCGGCCAAGGCAGGGCGCTGCGATAGCTTCCCTCCGCCTGCTTCCACAGCCTGTCCGCAGACAAGGCCAAACCGGCTTTCGCAGACAGGTCGCCGCTCCTGAGGTACTGCTCTCTCTCGGATTCTGGGTAACTGCCGGCGGGCTGGCGGAGTCTGACGCCCGCGATCTGAATCGCGACGACAATCGCGACAAGCAGGACGAGCGCGGCTATTCCGAGGCGGTACGACCCTCTCTCGGGGTCAGGCGGCCGAAGGTCAGACTCCAATCAGGCGACCTCGCTATGAACGAGTTCGTCGCGCCCGCGCCTGTCCAACCATTCGCTGTAGCCGGACAGCATCGCGCGGAACTCCGTCTCGAACCTATCCCGCTGTGCGCGCAACAGCGCGATCTCGGCGCGAAGCTTCTCGGCCTCGACCTGGACATCAGCAGTCATCTTCACTCGCGCCTGCTCGGCCTCCGCGACGATCAGCTCGGCCTGCTTGTGGGCGTTGGCGCGAAGCTCATCGACGTTGCGTTGAGCGACGGCCAATGCGTCCGCAAGCGTTGTCTTCATCTCACGAACCTGGTCGATCTCTTCCTGCATCGAGTCCACTCTGCGCGCAAGATCGGCCTTGTCCCTAAGCGCCGACTCGAGCGCCTCGCTGACCGAGTCGGCGAACTCATCGACCTGATCCTTATTATATCCGCGGAAGGCCGACTTGAACTCAGTATGGAGGATGTCTACGGGTGTGAGTGCCATAACACTTCTCCTCAGGCGCGGGTCAGCAGACTGATCAGGAAATAGCCAATCAGCTGCACCCCCAAGATCACAATAATCGGGGACAGGTCCAGCCCGACGTCGCCGAGCCTGACCGTAGGAATGATCTTTCTTATCGGACGGTACAGCGGCTCCGTGATCCCACGGATGAGCTTAACGAACGGGCTGCGCCTGTCGATGCTGGGTATGAAGGTGAGGACAACATCGATGATCACCACCCACACGAAGATCTTTACAATCCAGGCTATCGCTGCCGCAAGCGCAAACTGGCCCATTGTGCCTCCGATCCCTCAGGCGAGCTCCTCAGAGCGATCTCTTGCCGCTTTGACCGCCTCGATAAGAGCCGAACGAAATCCTGCCTTTTCGAGAGCGTCCAGAGCGGCGATGGTCGTGCCACCCGGGCTGGTCACCATATCCTTGAGGGCAGCCGGATGATCCCCGCTGTCAAGAACCATCTTCGCCGCGCCATACACCGTCTGCGCCGCGAGCTTCACAGCTATCGGCCTCGGCAACCCGACGCGAACGCCCGCGTCTGAGAGCGCCTCTATCATAACGTAGATATAGGCCGGCCCGCTGCCGCTGAGTCCGGTCACGGCGTTGATCAGATTCTCGGGCACCTCATACGAGATGCCGACCGCGTCGAATATCCGCTTTGCGGCTTCGACCTGGTCGCGCGTCACGGCCGTGCCCGCGGCGAACCCGATCGCGCCCGCGCCGACCTGACATGGCGTGTTAGGCATCGCGCGAATGACGCCTATTCCGGTCGTCAGCCGCGACTCAATCGCTTCCAAGCTTACCCCGGCCGCAATCGAGATAACCAACTGCCCCGCAGTCACGACGCCGGCTATCCCCTCGACTACGGGCGCGACTACGCCCGGCTTCACCGCAAGCAGGACAATATCCGCGTCACTCACGGCCTCGACATTGTCCTTCGTTGTGCGTACGCCGAGTTCGTCAGCGAGTTTGCCCAACCTCGGCTCGTCGAGGTCCGCCACCACGATCTCGCGCGGCTTCAGCACCCCGGACGCGACCACGCCTTTGGCAAACGCCGCGCCCATCGCGCCGCCGCCGATAATGCATAGACCGGCCATCAAATACCACCTATTGCGCAAAGACCCGGCACAGGCCGGGTCTCCAAGTCGCTAGTTCTCGTTGAACGGGCTCTGGACTCTGCGTCCAGTCTCCTCGTTCTCGACCTCGATGCAGTAGTTCCGCGGCGTGTAGAGATACACGCTCTCGCCCACCTTCTCGACGTATCCGTCGAGCGCGTAGGTCACGCCGTTGAGGAAATCCTTGATCCTGTCACGCAGCTCCGGCGACGCTTTTTCGAGGTTGACTATCTGCTGATGTCCCTCTTTTAGGCCGTCGGCCGCCTGCTGCGCGTTGTCCAGCGACAGCAACGTCCGCCAGACTGACACGTAGTGCATGCGCGCCTGCTGGACGCGCAGAACTGACGGCTTCTTGGGAGATCCTGGCTCATCGACGAGCTCTTCTTCGTCCTCGTATTCTCCCCAAGTGAACTTGTCCTTCAGCCGAGTCCAAAAACCGCGCGGCTGATCGTCATATTCTTCCTGTGGTGCTGCTCTCACGCTCTTACCCTCCCAGTCAGGTGATGGTGCCAGCCATGGTTGGGTGTTAGGGCGTCCACTCCGAATCCGTGACCAAGCGCACCGGAATGCGGACACTTCCTGTGCCCGAGTATCAGTGGACTTCAGTATTCAGTTGGCCTCTGGCGCTCTAGCCGCGTGGCCCGAATATGGCGGTGCCGATCCTCACCATATTCGCCCCCTCCTGAATTGCGATCTCGAAATCCGAGGTCATCCCCATCGAGAGGTAGAGCCGCTGCTCATCCGGCAGCCTTTCCCAGAGCTTTCTTAAGCTTTCAAAGAACGGCCGTGTGTCCTCGGGGCTCTCCAGAAACGGCGCCATCCCCATTAGTCCGCACAGCCTTATCCCCGAAACTTCAACAATGTTATCCACAAGGCTCAGCGTCGCCTCGGGGTCAACCCCAAACTTCGTCGCCTCGCCGGAAATACCGACTTCTACGAGGATATCCATCCTCTTGCCGATGGCTTCGGCCCTTCGGCCAAGCTCTCGGGCCAGATCCACACTGTCCACACTGTGGATCAGCGAGAAGAACTCCACCGCGTGCCTGGCCTTGTTGCGCTGCAGGTGGCCGATCATATGCCACCGCGCGGCATCGCCTATCTGAGCGTATTTTCCCTCGGCTTCCTGAACGTAGTTCTCGCCGATGTCGGTTGCGCCACAAGCGATTGCCTCGCGGATCTCATCGACACTGCGGGTCTTCGTAACGGTGACCAGCGTGATATCCTCACGCCGTCTTCCTGATATCCTCGCCGCTTTATCGATGCGGTCCTCAACAGACCGCAGGTTCTCGCCTATACTGGACATGCACCGCAACCGGGACCGCCGCCATAAAGTAATCACCACGTAATCACAACACTAGCAGCGCCCATCTGTTTACTTGTTTGCTAGTATTACACCGATTTCCTTCCTTGTCAAGTGTATTCATGCACAAAATTCGAGCTGTGTACTTTTACACATGCCGCAGGGCCAGCCAACCGCCCATTCGCCCGGTATCGCCATCCCGCCGATAACTGAAGAATTCATCTCTGTTACAACTCGTGCATTGTTCGCTGATGGCTATACTATTCGCGTGTAATCCGGCGCGTTGAAGCATGATTACATTGGCCGTCCTGAGATCAACCCGCCACTTGTCGGTTCCTGACTGCCTAAGCACGCGCTCATCGCTGTCGAACGTGCGCGCGAACTCCCGAGCTACGTCCTCTCCAACTTCGTAGCAGTGTCTCTCAATTGCCGGACCAATCGCGGCAAACATTGTCCCCGGGTCGGAGCCGAACTCGCGGGCCATCGCCTCAACGGTCGCCACGGCTATCCCGTTCACCGTCCCACGCCATCCCGCGTGCGCCACACCTATCGCGGGAACGCAGGGATCAAGCAGGAATATGCAGGCACAGTCTGCAGAGTGCAGGGCGAGCGGCAGGCCCGGCGCATCGGTGATCAGCGCATCGGTGTCGGGGATCGCATTCGAGTGATCGACAGCGCCCGCTCCCGCGTCGGCGTCAGTGACGCGCCGAACGTTGGTCGAGTGCGTCTGGTTTGGGACGACGATCCGGGCCGGATCGACCCCCAGTGCGCCTGCAAACGCCCGTCGATTGGCGATCACGTTTGCGGCGTCATCGCCTACGGCAAGCGAAAGGTTGAGGCCGTCGTGCCGCGAGACCCCGTGGACTCGCGTCGAAAAGCCGCAATCGACCAGGCAGGATGCGTGGAGATTCCAGGGCGTGTAGTAGCGGATTTCGCCGGTGTCGACTCGGAACCAGTTTGGAATTCTCATGTCAGAGGCGTGCACGCTCCGCAGGCCGTGCACTCATCCAGCCGGCAGGGCCCCGTGAGCTGTCCTTTCAGAGCTCTCTCGTATTCATTCCAAAGATAGCTCTTATGCACGCGAACGTCAATGTGGTCCCAGGGCAGAACCTCGTTCTTCTCCCGAGCGCGGTAGAGACAATCGGCCACATCCACGCCGGTAGAGCGGATAGCTGCGGGGTAGTCGCCGCCATTTTCCATTGCCGCCTCGATGACGTCGGCCATCCGCCTGTCCCCACGTGCGAGGTAGCCCTGCACGACCGCCAGCCGCGGGCTCTCGCCTGCGAACTTGATGCCGCCGATCGAGAGGATGGCCTTCTTGAGAGCGGCGAGTCTTCGCCGAAGCACGCTCTCTCTCTCCATCGCGACCCACTGAAACGGCGTCCAGGGCTTGGGCACGAAGCAGCTGACCGAGACCTGAAAGCTCAGCGCGGGGAAGCCCTTCGCGAGATCACGCACGAGTTCGGCAATTGCCGCGACATCGTCGTCGGTCTCGGTTGGCAGCCCGACCATGAAATACATCTTGACGCGAGTCATGCCAGCCTGCGCCGCGGCGGAAACCGCGGACCGGACCTCTTCGTCTGTCGTTGGCTTGTTGATGAGGGTGCGCAGGCGTTGGGTCCCGGCCTCGGGCGCAATGGTGAGCGTTCTCTGACCTCCGCGCGCCATCAGCGTCGCAATTGCCGGCGTGACTGCCTCCGCGCGAAGCGATGAGACGGTGAAGTCCGTGCCTGCGTCAACAATCGCCGCGCAGAGCCGCTCGACTTCCGGATGATCGAACACCGAAGCCCCTACCAGTCCCAACCGGGCGCGATCCGGGAGGTCACCGATCTCGCGCGGCCACGGAGGCCGGGTCACGTATCCCGCGGCACAGAACCGACAGTGCCGCCCGCACCCGCGCATAACCTCCAGAAGCAGGATCTCGCCAAACTCGGCCTCGGATGTGCGAATCGTCGAGCCGGCCGGATACGACGCGAGGTTGGCAGTTATCGCACGCAGTACCTTCTCCGGGGCCGGGGTCAGATGCTCCACTCCTGTGAGCCGGCCAAGCGGCGAGAATTGCGGTGAGTAGAAGTGCGGAACGTAGATCCCCTGCACCTGCGCCAGCGCGGCGAGCGTGTCTTCTCGCGAGCCGAGCGAGGTCGTCTTGATGGCCTCGACGATCTTGGGGATCAGTTCCTCGCTGTCGCCGATGGCAAACGCGTCTACGAACTCCGCAAGCGGCTCAGGGTTGAACGTCGCGCAGGGTCCGCCGGCAATGACCAGCGGCCGCGTCTCGTCCCGGTCACGCCGCCTCAATGGGATGTTGGCGAGTCTCAGCATGCGAAGGACGTTGACATAATCCAGCTCGAACGAAACCGAGAAACCGATCGCATCGAACTCGGAGAGCGAAGAGAGACTCTCGAGGGTGAAAAGCTCGGTCCGCGACCTCTCGTGTTCGGCGAGGTCTTCGGCGTCCGGCAGAAAAACCCGCTCGCACGAAGCGTCCGGCTGAGCGTTGATCATCTCGTAGACGAGCTGATAGCCCAGTGACGCCATACCCAGCGAATATACATTCGGGAACGCAAGAGCAAACCTGACCGGCGCCGCCCTATCGATGCCAACGCCGCCATGCTCCCGCGCGAGTCTCGCCCTGGCTTTCGCTTGCAGATCAACCGCCATACTATCATAGTATGCCACGGTGCGTCTTTGTGCAAGCACGACCGTAACGCTTGACCACTGCTTGGCTTCGGAACTATCATGTCCGCGCGCTGCGTAAGCGCCTCTGGAGGCGAACGTAATGAACAAGATGGTTATTGCGTTGATGTTGGTCTCGCTTGCCGTGCTCGCTCGACCCCAGGCCTGGGCTGGGGAACCGACCGGCACGAGCGCCGGCACGGACAAGATATCGATCCCGATCAAGATCGAGCCAAAAGAGCTGCGAACCTACGACGTGAGGGTGAAGATGACAGGCAAGATGCCCGGCGAGGACAAGCAGCCGGTGGATATCGATGCCAACTACTCGATGACTATCCAGCACCAGTACGGCCGAGTGGAACCCGACGGTCTTCTGCCGCTTGAGATATCGGCGTCGAAGGCCGAAGCAACGATCGCGGGCCAGAAGCTGACGCTTCTGGGCGCGGACTTCCCCAAGATCACCCTGTTGCTCGACACTTCCTACAACATCGTGAACGCATTCGGGCTGCCGGACGCTAAGTCAGGCAACCAGATGCTCGGGCTCAACTACGGCAACCTCATAGCCCTGTTCTTCATCCCCGATTCCAGGCAGCCGCACGCTATTGGCGAAAGCTGGAAGGCAAAGGTCAGGCTGCCCGGGCTCAAGGACCCGGTTGACGTGGTCACCACACTCAAATCCGCCAACGAGCAGGACGGTGTCAAGACCGCCACCGTCCATCAGGTGTGGGGCTGGTACGAGCAGAAGACGCAGGACAGCTCATCCGTCTACAACCAGTTCACGGTCGATTCCACGTTCGCGCTCGACACCGGCAGGTTGCTCAAGTCCCACGCCGACACGATGGTCTACACCAAAAACCCCGCAGTCTACAAGCAGGACCAGCAGCCGTATACGGTGAATACGAAGATCGACATCATGCCGGCTGCGAAGTAGGGCCGGCGAAACGACTGACTAGCAGCCTGCGGATAAAGCCGCACTCGGTTGTAGGAGCCGTCTCCAGACGGCGATCTGCGAGCGTGACGCCAGTGGATTCGGGGTCTGGAGACCCCTCCTACACCACTTTATCCGGCGGCTGCT
>Ga0207433_10000560_pt1 | contig 86730 bp, 83 predicted proteins | sample YelNatPaOPGAMG01_FD_187559 | JGI IMG/M metagenome (GOLD analysis project Ga0207433, IMG submission 187559) | Hot spring thermophilic microbial communities from Obsidian Pool, Yellowstone National Park, USA - OP-RAMG-01 (SPAdes) (version 3) | ecosystem: Environmental > Aquatic > Thermal springs...
AAAAGAGATTGGCCGGTGAATCCGGCTCCGGGCGGGAACCGTCCGACGTGTGGAGCGGTGGGAGTCTCGCCGCGATGAAGCACGAAACTCACGCCATAGCCGTCTAGGCTTGGCGGGAGCAGTTCATAGTCGCCTATGCCGTTATCGGCGCTTTTTTGGGAGGCACGTTTGAAGCGTGATTCTGTTTCGGGCAGAATTCCTCTTCCTGTCGGCCCCTATTCGGTCTTCAGGGAGTCGGACGGCTGGTTTTTTATTTCCGGGCAAATCGGACTTGACCCGCTTTCCGGTGAGCTGGTTTCCGGAGGAGTAGGGGAAGAAACGTCTCAAATTCTGTCCAATATCAGTAACATTCTCCGTGAATCGGGCCTGGAGTGGGACAATTGCCTGAAGGTGACGATTTATCTTGCCGATATGGGGGATTTCCAGGTGGTCAATGAGATATACGGAAAGGCCTTTTCGGCTCCATATCCTGCCCGATCGACGGTTGGCGTCAAGGCTCTTCCGAAGGGTGCCAGGGTAGAGGTAGAGGTGATTGCGAGAAAACCGGGAATATAGTTCCTGGTTCCCTCGCAATAAAAACGCGGGTCAAAGAGCCTTCTGAATACTTCCGGACCTGATACACCGGGTGCAGACGCGGATGCGTTTCGCCTGGCCGTTGATCTGGGCGCGAACATTCTGGAGGTTGGGCTTGAAAATTCTTTTGGAAACCCTGTGAGAATGGCTGATCTGATTGCCAACCACTTTTGTCTTGCCGCAAACTGCGCATGAATCTGCCACTGTGCTTTCCCCCTTTTAAAAATTCAAAAACAGATGAATTCTAAAGGGAATCTGATCCAAAATCAATCAGTTGGCTGATCAGGGTGTAAAAAATGTCGAGTCTAGAATATTCTGTCATCATCTCGTCGAATTGTCAGGTCTGGAGATTGCCAGGAGATGGATAAGCTGGATCTTTCCCTTGTGTCCCCTCTGAATGTCGTTCCGGATATCGGGGCAAAGAGGGGAGAAAAACTTGCCCGTATCGGCTTCAGGACCGTTCTCGATCTCCTTTATTTCTTTCCGTTTCGATATGAAGACAGGCGGGCTGTACAATCGATACGGCAGCTTGTCCCTGGAGTCCCCGCGGGATTTCTTGCACGGGTCCGGCAGATCCGGAAAAAAAACATCCGGAATCTTCGCGTTCCTCTTGTCGAGGCCGACCTCGAAGATGCCTCGGGAATGGTACGCGCGGTCTGGTTCGGGCAGGACTATCTTCTGAAAACCTTGCCTCCGGAGACTGTGGCATTCTTTTTTGGCAAACCCGAAGTTTCGACATATGACGGTTTGCTGACTGTCCGTTCTCCGGTTGTTGAAAAAATGGAATCGGAAAAGAAAGGGCAGAAAAGTTTTCATGTCAACCGTATCGTTCCCGTCTATCATGAGGAGCAGGGACTTTCCTCTTCTTTTTTCCGTAAGATTATCGGTACGATTCTGGCTTCCTTGTGGGGGAACACGTTCGACCCGATTCCTTCCGGCATTCTTTCTTCTAGCCAGATGATGGGATGGTTTCCGGCTCTGGTAGAGATGCATTTCCCGAAAAACCTCCCAAAAGGAGCCGACACCGATGCCCTGCTGATGCCGGAATACCCCCCCCGAAAACGTTTTATTTTTGAAGAGCTTTTTTTCCTGGAATTTCTCATGGGCTATAAAAAAAGAGAAATCCAGTCGATTCCCCGTGTGCATCCCCGAACCATCCCTCCGGACGGAATGTCCCGATTCGAAAGGGCCCTTCCGTTCCAGCTGACAAAAGCCCAGAGGCGAGCCATGGGTGAGATTGAATCGGATTTCGCCCGACCGGTTCCCATGAACCGCCTTCTCCTGGGGGACGTAGGGTCCGGAAAGACGCTGGTTGCTGCGTGGGGAGTCTTTTTATCGGCCTCCTCCGGATTGCAGTCGGCATTCATGGCCCCGACGGAAATATTGGCCAAACAACACTTCATAACCCTGAAAGGCTTGCTGGAATCCCATGGAGTCAGTCTGGCACTTTTGACCCAGTCCGTCCGAAAAACGGAAAAGCGCGATCTGATGGAAGCTGTCCATCAAGGGAAAATTCATCTTGTGGTCGGCACACACGCCTTGATCCAGGACGCCTTGTCCTTTTCGTCTCTCGGATATATCGTTGTCGATGAACAGCACAAATTCGGTGTGGAACAAAGGAAAACCCTGATCAGCAAAGGAGACAATCCGGACGTTCTGGTCATGACGGCGACGCCCATACCCCGTTCCCTCGCATTGTCCTATTTCGGGGATCTGGATCTTTCGCTCCTGGACGAGCGTCCGGCAGGTCGGCTGCCGGTCCGGACGGAAATCATTTCAGGCAGGGAAGAAGAAACCTTTTGGGATAAACGGATCGGTCCCGTCCTGGAACGGGGGGAGCAAGTTTTTGTGGTCTACCCCTTGATCGAGGAATCGGAAAATGAGGACCTGAAAGACGCGACTTCCATGCATGGAGTGTTGTCTGCCAAATGGCCCTCGGCAGGGATAAGACTTTTGACAGGGAAGATGACCTGGGAGGAAAAGGAGTCCACGATGGAGTCCTTCCGATCCGGGACAACAAGACTTCTGGTTTCGACAACCGTCGTAGAGGTTGGGGTCGATATTCCCGGAGCCACTGTGATGGTCGTCGAGAATGCGGAAAGATTTGGTCTGGCCCAACTTCATCAGCTCAGGGGGCGGGTGGGACGGGGAAGTTTGCCGGGGATGTGTTTCCTGGTTCCGGGTCGTCATGCTTCTTCTGAAGCGCTGGAGAGGCTTGCCATACTGGAACAGACGGACGATGGTTTTGTCGTGGCCGAGGAGGATCTGAAAATCCGGGGCCCGGGTGAATTCATCGGAACCCGGCAATCAGGGCTGCCGGCATTTCGCGTTGCCAACCTGGTGAGGGATGCCGAAACATTGCTGGCGGCGAGGAGACTGGCTTCCGATTTTGTCGGTATGGTTCCCGGAAATCCGGCAGAACATACATGGGAATGGACGACACTGATGAACTTTATCCAGAACAGGTATCCGGGGGTGGAAGATTGGCTCATGATCAGGTGACCGCGGCGGACAATGCGTCCGGTCAGGAAGAAAACCTGCTTTCAAACATGCAAAAAGGGTGGTCCCGGACCCTCCCTGCAGGAATCGGAGCCCTGAAATGGGCCTTTCGTCTGGACGAGGCGTTGAAAGAAATCTTAAACCGATTCCAGAACGAGAACAGGCTCCGCAAAGCCTATCGTGAGCTGGGTGAATTCCTGTATGCTAAAAGGCAGCAAAGGCATTTCGATGAGCCGGATCTGGTCGAGCTGGACCTGTTGATTGGGGAGGTATTCCAGTGGCAGTTGAAGTCCGGGGTCGGGCGGGAGAGTCCCAAGAATACAGAACGGCAAACCAGGGATTGGGGAAGCATTGGATTCAAGAAAAGTCTGCGTGATTGATGTCGGGACCAACTCCGTCAGGATGATGGTTGCACGGACTTCAGGTCAGAGGATTTCGGAGATTCTTTTTACGGAAGGACGGATCACCCGTCTCGGGGAAGGGGTCAGGCGTACCGGGAGGATACAGCCGGGTCCACTGGAGAGGACAATACGCGTGCTTTGCGACTTTCTGGAACGGGGACGTTCGTACTCTCCCGAGAAGATCAGGATTGTCGGTACGAGTGCCATCCGGCAATCCAGTAATCAGGAGGAGGTTGTCAGGGAAGTTCTGGAAAGAACGGGGATCCACCTGGATGTGATTGACGGTGAAACCGAGGCTCGCCTGACCTATCTTGGGGCTCTCCAGGACATGGAAGGGCTGACTCCGCCTTATCTTGTCCTGGACATCGGTGGCGGATCGACAGAGCTGATTTTCGGGGAGTCCCGGCAGGAGCCCATGAAGGCATTTTCTGTCGAGGTGGGTGTCGTGACCCTGACAGAAGGCTTTCTGAAAGAAGACCCGCCTTTGCCAAGCGAGATCAAGGAAGCCGAAGAGTTTGTCAGGGAAAGCCTTCGTCCGGTGATTGCCCAGCTCCTCCCTTATGTGACTTCAAGCATCACGACAGTCGGAACAGCAGGGAGCGTGACCACATTACTGGCTATGGCCCTGGGGATGAAGGTCTACAATCCGTCGCTGATTCATCGAAAAGGGCTTTCAAAAGGCACGGTCAAACAACTTTTTGACGAGCTTGCCCGGAAATCATTGGGAGAAAGACTCCGGATTCCTGGGGTAGAAAAGGGCAGGGAGGACATCATTTTTGCCGGGGCGCTGATTCTGCTTTCCGTCATGCAGTCATTTTCCCAAGCCGGGCTGGTTGTTTCAGATGCGGGGTTACGTGAGGGGGTTCTTCTGCAGACCGCGGGAGACGCCATCTCCTAGGAAAGGATTTCGCTTGTTTCCATTCCGGAAAGATCGGGATGGTAATGGTGAAAAAGGGCATAAAGCGAAATGTCTTCAGGGTGGGCCTGCATCGCCTTCATCAGGATTTCAGGGGCCTTGTGCCGGTTTTCCGTACGGATCGCCCATTCATGCAGGACCCTGTAAAAACCCCCCCGAGATGCATAGTGGGACAGAAAGGTGTCCATGAGTTGCTCAAGGGTGGCAAAACCGTCTCCTCCCCGGACCCGGACCCGGGCCATGGTATGGAAGAGGGTGACGGGTTCCCTTGTGCTGGGAAGGATCCTTTCGTACCATTCCAGGGCGGCGTCCTTTTTTCCTCTCGCTTCTTCCAGAAGACCCAGCATCCAGTAAAGGACTTCACTGAGGGGGTCGGCGAGGACAGCCTGTTCGAGCAAGGGAAAAGCCGAATCGTTTTTTCCCTGGAAGTAGCTGGAAAGACCCCTGATCGCCAGCTCTTCCGCGGGTGTCAGGGGGAATTCCTGGTGGTCCTTCCACCGGGACAGGATCTTTCCGCCAAGATATTTTTTATCAATTTTTTCCGGAAACAGAATTTCCATCCATGCAAGGGTTTCGAAAAACAGAAACCAGTCATTTTTCTCGGCAAGCAGTTTCACGAGGAGAAGTCCTGTGGAAGGGTCGGGCTCCTTTTCAAAAGCGTTGGAGTAGGCGGCAATCGCCTTGCTGAACGTTTTTTTCCGGACATAGAGGTCGCCCAATGCCTTGAAGGGAAAAGCTTCGTCGACGGACTGAAGGGCGATTCCGGCCTTGTCCGGATCTCCCAGATCGACGTATAAAAGGCCCAGGAGGGTGCGGTATTCGGCATTGTCGGGTTCGAGAGAGATCGCCCTTTTGATCGCCTCTATTCCCGCCAGGGGTTTCCCGCTCATTTTGTAAGCCATTGCGATGAAGTAATGGATGTCGGATGTTTCTTCTCCAGCCTCCATGGCCAGACGCAACGAGTCAATCGATCGGGTATGCTCGTTCAGGTTCATGAGGAGTCGGCCGACTTCTTTCAAGAGAACCGGATTTTTGGAGTTGGTTTTGAGAAGAGCCCTTACATGCTTGATGGCTTTTCTGATCTGGTTGTTGCGTTCCAGGGCCCTCGCATAGAGTATATGATATTCTGTTACTTCCGGATGATTTTCCAGAAGTTTTTCATAAAGTCCCACGAGGCTGGGGAGGAGATCGGGAATGTCCAGCCGGTCGATAATGGCACCATATGCAAGCACATTTTGTGGCTGTTCCGGCTGATCTTTATAGGCATCCCTGATCCGTGCAAATGCGAGCCACCATTGTCCATGGAGACCGTTATGGATTCCGGTTTCTCTCAGGAGGTCGTTGTTTCCCGGAAAGAGCGATAGTCCCTCTTTCAGAAGCAGGAGAGCCTTTTCTGATTCGCCGGCGAGATGCTTGAGCTGCGACAAGGCAAGAAATGACTCCGGAACAGGAGCATAAGGAGGTTCCATCGACTTCCGGTAGCAGTTTTCCGCCTGCTCGTACTCATGAAGCAACTCAAGAGCTTTCCCTTTTTGTACCAGAAGGAGGGAGGAGTCCGGAAACCGGGCTGTTCCTTCGGAGAGAAGTTCCAGTGCAGCCCTGGCGTCTCCTCTTTCCAGCAGGTCCCTGGATCTGTTCAGATATGAAAGTTCCCGGCTCTCTTCGCCAATAAGGGGATATCTATGATCGTTCGTATCACTTGCGTCATGGGGCATTGGGATTCTCCTGATTTCTGGAAACATTTTACCTGAAGTCCTTCGGTTCCGGAAATATGCAATCTTCCTTCATTCTTCTTGGAGAAGACGCGTGCGGGTTTTTCTAGGGGGTGTACCTTTCTGGAAGTCTTTCCTTCACCGGCTTGTTCCTCCCCCGGATGGCAAGGCCTATATCGTGGGGGGATGGGTACGGGACATGCTCATGCTAGGCCGCCCTTCCCGGCCGGAAATCGACCTTTCAGTCGAAGGAGATGCCATTTTGTGGGGGAGAAGGATATCTGAGGAATTGGGCGTTCCGGTTGTTTCAGAGTCTCCCTTCGGAACATCCAGACTCGATCTTTCACATAGAAACATCTCGATCCGGGTCGATATCGCGTCCTGCAGGAAAGATCAATACCCGATTCCGGGAGGAATGCCTGTTGTTTCCCCCGCTTCCATTGAAGAAGACCTGTTCCGAAGGGATTTTACAGTCAATGCAATGGCATTGCTTCTCCCGTTCCCTCCGGGAAACGGCTTGGAACTCCTGGATCCAGCAGGGGGAAAGGAAGACCTTGCTCGTAAACAGTTGCGGATTCTTTATCCGGAGTCATTCAGGGATGATCCGGCAAGGATGTTCAGGATGTTCAGATTCCAGGAACGTTTGGGGTTCGGCCTTTCGCCTTCTGTCTCCCGGGCATTGGAGGACGCACGAGAAAAAGGTTTCCTTCTACAGGCGTCAAGAAGTCGCATCTGGGAGGAAGTCCGTCATGCAGTCTTGGAAGAGACGAGAAAGTCCATTGCGTTGCGGTGGCTTGAAAAGGCACTGTGGGGGGGTCTTCTACCTTCCCTTCATCCCTCATCCTTGCGACGGAAGCGAATTTTTGCCTGGGATCGATTTTTGCGCCACGAGAAATATTTTTCTGCAATGGGAAAATATTGGCCGGAATGTTTGCTGCTGTTGGCCATTTTTTACGGTCTTCCAAGGGGAGAGTGCCGAAAGGCCCTCGATGTGTTTGGTGTGCCGGTCAAAGTGGCCCGGACTGTCATGAATGCACTGTTCGGTTCGATGGGCGACGACCTCATGGCCGATACAGGAAGCTACCGGAAAAAAAAGGAAAACAGAAATGCGACATTTGTCGGATTGTTGCCGCAACAGGTCTTTCTTGCGGCCATTCTTTCCGGAGGGGAGTTATTGGATTGGTGGGATCATTTTTTTGCCACTGCTGAAACGAAACGAGAGCCGTTGTTCTTGATTTCCGGGGACGATCTTGCCAAAGAGGGGATTTTTACTTCCCCTTTTCTGGGGGAAATGCTTCGGGAAATCCGGCAACTTCAGGAGAAAGGCATCCTGAGATCGAAGAAAGATACTGTTTCGTGGATTCACCAGCAGGAGATTCTGCCAGCTCGACTCCGTTGATAAGTGATCAGGGCCCAAGCTGAATTCTGTCTATCGGATGGCCTTTAACCCGGTACATCAACAGGGAAGAGGAGCAGGGAAGCCGGGACAGATTTACCTGATCAGTTTTTTGATCATACTGTCAAGGGAATCATAGCTCGCATCTCCGGGAATGACCCTGGCAATCGTTCCTTCCCGATTGATGAGCGCGACCCATGGTTCGCCGTGGACTCGCCAATCGTGAACCGTTGCCTGCTCCGAATCTTCATAGTCATCAATGTGGATGAAAGCCATGCGGTTATGATAAAGATCCATCAATCCCTTGATCAGCCTGTCTTCATGAACACAAGGCGTGCAATGGACGGGTGCTCCGAAAAAAATCAGGAACGGCCGGTGATGAAAAACGGCGTGGCTGATGCTTTCCCTGTGCAGATGGTCCGGCACGTTCATTGTGCAGAGATCCGTGTATCGTTCCCCGATCTTCAGTACGGGATTGTGGCTGATCGGAGCCCTGGTGCCCTGTTCGGGAAAGCTCAGGAACCAGTTGCAGGAAGATGCCGTCAGCAACAGGAAAAAGAGCGACGAACCGATAACAAGAACCCTGACCTTCCCCATCAGAATTGACCTCCCTCTCCCCCCTCGGGGTATGTTTAGCAACAAAGCTTTGCTATTATTATGCGCCCGTTCAGTCCGTTTTGAAAACCCTTCTCTACTCGGCTTCCACCGCACAACAGAGGTGAGTGTTGATTCATGTTTCTTTCTGATCTGGCGCTGAGACGTCCGGTTTTTGTCAGCATGATGATATTGGCCCTCGTTATCAGCGGGGGGGGTTCCTATTTCCGGCTCGGCGAAGATCTTTTTCCCAAGGTTTCCTTTCCGATCATATCTGTGACATTTCAGGAGCCCGGCACGGGTGCAAGGGTCATAGAACAAAAGCTAACCATCCCCCTGGAAAACGCACTTTCCACATTGCCCGGGATCCAGCATATCCACTCGGTCAGTGTCCCCGGAGCCGCAACAGTCACGCTGATTTTTCCCGATTCTGCGAAAACAGGAAGAATGCTTTCATTGGTCGAGGAAAAGGTTCAGCAGGCGAGACACCTTTTTCCCGGAGATGTTTCCCAGCCGGTGATTTCGCGGGTGACACCGACAGAAATGCCGTTGCTCTGGATCCTGTTCCCGTTGGAAGATTCCGGTGGATCGTTTGACCGGTTATGGTTGAGGACGCATATGGTCAGTCCGATCAGGGCCCTTCGGGGCGTCTCGTCGGTGACACCGATATGGCCTCCGGAGAATGTCCTGCATATTTGGATCAGCCCGCGTTCCCTTTCCCGGTACAAGTTAACGATAGACTCCCTGATTTCATCGATCAAGGCGGCCTCCCTGCTCGTTCCGACGGGGAAGGTTATTCAGGGGAAACAGGAGTTTCTGGTGGAAACCAGGGGGGAAAAGCTGACGCCAAAAACGCTTGAGAATCTCCCGATCTCATTGGGAAACGGGATCCGTTTACCTCTGTCCCGCATAGCCTCCATCGAGGAGTCTCCGGAAGCTCCCTCTTCGATTCTCCGTCTTGACGGAAAGCCTGCGGTTGGTTTCAAGATCTATAAGAAGCCGGACGCCAACGGGATTGAAGTTTCAAAGAAGATTCGGAAACTGCTTCACGGACTGACATTGCCCGCCGGAATCGGTAAGCGCCCCATCGTGCGGATGGATTTATCCGGTTTTGTCGCCCGAAACAACAGGGAGCTTTTTGAAACCCTTTTTCTGGGAGGTGCCCTGACCGTTCTTGTAATTTTCCTTTTTCTCGGTTCCTGGTCCTCTACGATCATTGCCTCCCTTGCCATCCCGGCTTCGGTCATTGCAACTTTCGCCATCATGAAGCTTGCCCATTTCACACTAAACACCCTGACAATGCTTGGCCTGTCACTCGTGGTCGGAATTCTGGTGGACGATGCGATCGTTGTTCTGGAAAACATTTCGCGCCACCGGGAGATGGGGCATGATTCTTACCGTGCGGCCAGGGAAGGTGTGGGAGAAATCGGATTGGCTGTTCTGGCAACAACATTTTCCATTGTTGCCGTTTTCGTTCCCGTAGCATTCATGAAAGGAGTGTTCGGGAAATTTTTTCATGAATTCGGTCTGACAGTTTCATTTGCCGTTCTCATGTCCATGCTGGTTTCCCTGACCCTGACCCCTGTGCTTGCGTCCAAGCTACCTGGACAGCGGCAGCTTCCAGGAAGATCCGCGTTTTCCCTGCTGGAGAGGGGTCGGGAACGTTACCGGAAGCTTCTGGTCTGGAGTCTTTCACACCCCCGGGCTGTTCTCTTGGCAACGGTTGCTTCCATTGCCGGAGTTGCTTTTCTTGTTCCCGGTATTGGCATTGATCTGGTGCCCGAAACGGATCAGGGTGTGTATCTGGTCAAGATGACGGCAGGTACCTCCTCCTCCCCGGCTTATGCCGACCACCGATTTCTTGAGGTTTCGAGCAAAATCCGTCGTATGAAGGGCGTTGCTTCTGTCTTTTACCAGATGGGAGGAGACCCGGAAACTCCCATTAATCAGGGGTACCTTTATGTATTGCTCAAACCTCTGAGGGATCGATCGGTCTCCCAGGATCAGTCCATGGAAATGGCTCGACTTTTATTTTCGAAGGATGGAGCGGACCGGGCATCTGTGGACCGGGTTTCTCTCCTGGGAGGAAATGCCCCGGAAATCCCTTTGCAGCTAATTTTAATGGGATTGGATCAGGAGAAGCTTGCCTCGATAGCTGCTCAGGTTGCGGAGAAAGTGGCAAAGGTTCCTGGGTTGGTGGATGTCGCTTTTCAGGGAATGAGCCGGCAAAAAATACTGGTTATCCATCCGGCTCAGAAGAAGGAGATCAGTCAGACAGTCAGTCCTCTTTCTCTCGCCCACACGCTGAGACTGATGCTTAACGAAGAGGATGTAGCCACCGTTTCCGGTCCTGAAGGGATGCGAAAAGTACTGCTTGGAATCGACCCGCGGGCATTGGAGAATCTGTCAGGCTTGGAGTCATTGCCGGTGATATCTTCACAAGGAACCATCGTTTCGTTGGGGGATGTCGCAGGCATAGGATTCAGGACAGAGGGCCAACGGAGGATCAGGGACGATCGGATGCCATCGGTAGAAATCAATGCCAATTTGACTGGAAAGCAGTCTCTCGGAAAGGCTATCGGGCAGATTGAAACAAAGATCAAGCCCCTGTTTATTCCCGGATATACTTATCGGTTTGGAGGGTCAGGCGATGTCCTCAAACAGGCGATCGGGCAATTTTCCATGGCCATTCTTTTTTCCATTCTGGCAGTGTATATGGTTTTGGCATCCCAGTTTGAAAATTTCCTTACACCCCTTGTCATCATGGTTTCGATTCCCGTCAGTGTTGTCGGGGCAATCATTGCACTGAGAGTCGCAGGAAGTTCATTCAACCTCATGAGCGCAATGGGGCTGATCATCCTGTTTGGTCTTGTTGCCAAGAACGCCATTCTACTGGTCGATTATACCAACACGGTCAGAAAAAAAGGTAAGGCCTGCCGGGATGCCCTGATAGAGGCATGCCCCATAAGGTTCCGCCCTGTATTGATGACAACTTTGGCGATGATAGCCGGGATGTTGCCGATGTCTTTCGGCTGGGGTGCGGGAGGAGCCTTGCGTGTTCCGATGGCCTTGGTAGTCATTGGAGGATTGTTGTCTTCGATGCTTCTGACCCTGATTGTTGTGCCGGTTGTTTATGATCGGGTAAATTCTTGGTATGATTCCTTCACTTTAAGGCGGAAGCGATCCCTGTAGGATGATGGCGGGGATTATTTGCCCGGCTATTCAACGGGTATTTGCGACGGGTTATCAATTCGGAGGGTCAATGGACGCAAAAAAAAGGAAAATGTATTCTTCGGTTGTCGGGTTGCTCCTTTGTTCATTTTTTTTATCAGCCTGCACCACAACGCCGAAGAAGACGACCCTGTCAAATATCGGATTGACGCCCGATGCGAGTCCTAGCGGAATAAATGTCAGGATTATAAACCACTTCTTTAATCCAAAAACACTCCCATACGAATTACCGTATACAATGGAGATTGACTCCTCCCACCCTTTTGTCATCCGGTGTGAACACAACCGGGTTGTCAGAATTCCGGAGCAAGACAAAAAGGTGATCGTTCGTTTCATTGGCAGGAGCAACGGATATATTCAGGCGATAGAGGTCAAGTGGGTCGACTGGGAAGACCATGTTTTCAGGCGGTACTTCTTCCACTCGGATATTGACCGGTTTATCAAAACCCTTTCGCCGGTTCCGGTTGATACCCGAAAAGGTTTTGGTATCGGGGCCTATATTAATGGTTGTACCGATCCCTTGCTGATTTCTTCCGTTACCGCCTACCCGAAGGTGGTCAATGAATTTAATTTTCTGGGAGATTTCCTGCAAAAAGTCCTGTATCCCCAGAGTCCTCTCAAGGCATTTTCGTTTCTTTATATTTCCGGATAGGAATTTTTGACCGACGACCGATCCCGGTGACATTTTGCAGACAAGGGATTTTTTTTCAAGGACTGTCATGTATACGTTTGATGAAATGCTTTCGGTTCTGAATAACAGTGGGTATCGTCTGACGGATCAGCGGTTGTCCCTGTTGCGTGTCCTGGAAACTTTTTCGGGAAGTTTTTCAGCCCTTGACTTTGAAAAGAAGGCCAACGAGATGGACCCCTCTATCGGAAGGGCGACAATGTTCCGGGCGATAGACCTTTTTCTTGAACGCGGGATCCTTGAAAAAATCCATAGAGAAAATGGTGATGATGTTTATATTGTTGGATCGAAAGGGCATCACCATCACCTGATTTGCAGGGTATGCGGAGAAATAAGGGATATCGACGCATGTCCATTTGAGGAAGAAATCGAAATGATCATAGAGAAGGAAGGTTTTGCCAGAACGTTGCATAGAATCGAAATCGAGGGAGTTTGCCGAAATTGTCAGAGAGTGGTTGAGGAAGGCGAATCAGGGACCCATGGCGTGAAAATGGGGTAGTTGTGAAGAGACGTAGTACAAACCCGCAAGGAGAACGACAAGAAGTCCTATGATAAGAAGAACCGGTTTTTTCATTGATTTGGGGGGCGCATCGTTCATGCACCGGATTCTATGTCTCCGTCGGGACAGAGTCAAGAGTCTATTGACTTCAGTGATTTGGGGGGCAGCCATTTTTTGCCTGTTCCTGTTTTCCGGATGCCAGACCGGAAGGGCACCATCACCGGCTGAGCAGGTTGACGAAACGCCTACACCCATTCATTTTGACGCACAACCTGTTCCGACCCTACTTCCCCGAACAAATCTGTATCTGTTTTTCCAATCGGATCGGCCCCTTTATTACCGGGAAGGAGAATATTTCCAGTACTGGCATTCCCACTGGTTTGAGGCAGACGATCTCCGTGGACCATGGAACCCTATTAGAACCTTCCAGTTACCGGATCTCCTCCAAAGCGTTCCGCCCGATTATTATTACGATAACTTCCCCTACAAGCTCCGAAAGGAAAAATAGGGGGTCAGCTGGTTTTCCAGAAGTTCATCAGGTGAACCCGTCTCATCTTTTTTTGTTCATCAAACCCAGCAACTATAAAAATTGTCCTTCTCCCCCAATAATCCGGACTGGAATAGATTGTCCGACCTTGCAATCCAGCGTATTGGCAGCCGAACCTTCCCTGCAGAAAATTTCAATCCATCCGGAACTGTTGACCAAAACCCCCAGCTTTCCGGGGAAAACATCTTGATATTTTTTGACGTAAGGGATTTTTTGGTTTCGAAAGGCCGTAATCACATTGACAGGTGGGAGTGTGACCTTGAATCCGAGGAGGATATTCCCGAACCGGTCAATATTCCAGATCCGGTATTCTCCTTCCCGTGGCAATGAAGGTTGTTCCAGTTCGTCGAGAGCAATGGGCACAGCAAATGTTTCCGGCCTTTCTCCTTTAATCAGCCTGATCAGTGCCGGTGCAAAAAAATCCCGGGCCTGGAATGTCGGTGAATCGCTTCCCTGCGGGAAGGAATCTGTTTGCAGGGAAAAGAATTTGACAGGGCCCAGCCAGCGATGGATGAGATCGGGAAGTCCGTTGTCAGGCATGATTGCCCACCCAAATGAAGTATGCAGCAGGAGACCTTTTCTTTCCGAGCCAACCCCCGGATCCACCACGACAAGATGATACGACCACGGTGGGAACCATGGCAGGGAGTCAAGAAGGAAGGGCAGGGCCAGTTCGGGCTGAAAAGCGGGGAGCTGATGGGTGATGTCGATAATCCTTGCATCGGAAAGGTTGGAGAAAAAGACCCCTTTCACGGCTGCGACATAAGGATCCTTTGTCCCGAAGTCCGTTGCAAGTGTGATCAGGGGCAGATGAGGCAAGGGGAGTCTCCTAATGGGGGTGTGCTCCGGAATATGTTTTTCCTGTCAGGATGAGCAGAAGGAAGAAAACAAGTGAGAACGCAAACCCATACCAGAAATACCGGGCGGACAAGGTGAGTGAAAATGCAAGGAAGCCTGTACCGAATGACAGATTGTAAAATTCGGAAGACACCGTTTCTTTCCATTTTTTACAAACTCTTGAAAACCCTTCCAGAATAAGGAATTGATAAAATCCTTTATCAGGGAGAAAACGTCTTTGGGGTTCCTGAATTTCATGTGAGGCTCGATGCAGTGACCGGATTTGAATTTCTTCATAGCGGGCCAGGTATAGTGTGAACCCTCCGGCTGAGAGGAGAATAAATCCTCCTCCGACAGGTGAGCATAAAGGGACAAGGGAAAGGATAATCAGGATCGAACCGGTATAGACGGGATGTCGCATGAATCTGAAAGGTCCATTGTCAGATATATCCCCGGTTTTTAAGGACGGGCTCCAAATTTTATTCCCGCCGATGTAGGCAGCCCCGAGCATTCTCAGAAAAGTGCCCCCAAAGTAAATCAGACAACATAAAAGAACCTCCATCTTCAATATAAGGTTTCCGAAAATATGAGAAATCGGAATCCTGTCGATCAATGGAGGACCATATTGTTGGTTCAGGGGCCAAAGAATCAAAAAAAAGAAAATATAAACACCAAGCCTTGCGCGATAGAAAAACGCTCCGGGAGAAGAAAGGTTTACAATATACGGTCCTGAAGGACCATCGGCGCCATTTTTGCTTTCCGGAATGAAATTCTCCTTTATGCTATGATGACATATCATTTTTATAAATATGAAAAAATAGCGGTTTATTTATAAGGACCTTTGAGGAAGACCAATCCCCCCTCGAAAGATTTTTGCACAAGAGGGGAAACGAGACAAGACGGAATCAAAAAGAGAAAGATGGGTTTTAAAAAGTTCGGTATCTGTAAGGAATCCTTTTGCTTCGAGAATGAAGCTGGATACAATTGAGTGGTATTGCTGGAGAGGGAAGTGTGAGTGTGTTTAAGAATGAAAAAGGCTTTCAAATGATGACTATAACAGAGACAGTTTTCTGTGGGACAGGGGAGAGGTATCAATTTTTCACTCGAGACCTGAGGGAGATCGCAATGTCATTTTCGGCACTTTAATTTTTATTTTTATATTGATAGAATAAAAAGATTCCAAGCCGTGAATACGGCAAGTCGAGGAGGAACATCAGGTATGTCAATTGAACAGGTTGAGTCAGCAACGATGCATGTTTCAGAAGGTCAAGGAACAGACTTTAGGGATCAGGATGTGATGCTTTCTGCAGAAGAGATGGATCGTCTTTACGCAGAAACCCTCAGGAACCTGGATGAAGGCTCTGTGGTTGAGGGAAGGGTGATTGAGATTTATCCCAATGAGGTTGTTGTTGACATTGGGTACAAGTCGGAAGGTCATATCCCCAAATCAGAGTTTTCCGAAGAAGAAATCCAGGCTTTGAAGGTTGACGATGTCATTCACGTCTATCTCGAAGAACGGGAAGACATGAATGGGAATCTTGTCCTTTCGAAGGAAAAGGCGGACCGGATGAAAGTCTGGGATGCCATTGAGGAACAGTTCAACAGGGGTGACGTCATTGAAGGCCGAATTGTCTCCCGTATCAAGGGAGGAATGACGGTCGATGTTGGACTCAAGGCATTTCTTCCTGGTTCCCAGATTGATCTTCGACCCGTCCGGGATATGGACCGCCTGATTGGCCAGACGATTCAGGTCCGTATTATCAAGATGAACAAGAAGCGCGGAAATATCATTGTTTCTAGAAGGGTTCTTCTGGAAGAGTGGCGGGATCGTCGGAAAAAGGTCACAATGGACGCTCTCAAGGAGGGTGAGGTTCTGGAAGGCATTGTCAAGAATATCACTGATTATGGTGCGTTTATTGATCTTGGAGGGATTGATGGCCTGCTCCATATTACGGATATGTCGTGGGGGCGCGTGACCAACCCGCAAGAGTTCATGAATGTGGGTGACAAGATCAATGTCGCAGTTCTGAAACATGACAAAGATACCGGCAGGGTGTCCCTGGGGCTGAAACAGTTGACCCCTGATCCCTGGACAACGGTTTCGTCAAAGTATCCTGAAGCTACCAGGGTGAATGCACGGGTGGTGTCGATCACTGATTATGGTGCATTTCTTGAAATTGAGCCTGGTATTGAAGGACTGATGCATGTGACCGAAATGAGCTGGAACCATGAAGTTAAACACCCCAGTAAAATCATGGCAGTCGGGGATACAATAGAGGTGCAGGTTCTCAAGATTGATGAGAAGAACCGGAAAATTTCCCTTGGTCTCAAACAGCTGGGCCCGAATCCTTGGGACAATGTTGAGGAGAGATATCCCGTTGGCACGGTCGTTTCAGGAAAAATCAAAAGCCTGACCGATTTCGGGGCTTTTGTTGGGCTTGATGAAGGGATCGATGGACTGATCCATATTTCGGACATGTCTTGGACGAAACATGTCAGACATCCTTCCGAGGTCTTCAAAAAGGGTCAGAAAGTCGATGTTGTCGTATTGAAGATCGAGAAGGAACGTCAGCGTCTATCCCTCGGATTCAAGCAGGTGTCGGAGGATCCTTGGGACTCGGATATTCCGGCAAGATTCCCCGTTGGAACAATTCTTGACGGAAGTGTGACGAAAGTCATGGATTTTGGGTTTTTCGTCGAATTGTCTGAAGGGATTGAAGGTCTGGTTCACGTCAGTGAGGTTGAGCTGGAATCCGGCCAAAGACTTGACCAGCTTTATCAGCCGGGAATGGTTCTGCCGGTTCGCGTTATCAAGTTGGATCCGGCAGAACGAAAGATTGGTCTTTCTATGAAAACGTCTTCGTCAGAAGTGCCCTCTGAACCAGCACCCGCAATGTCCTCTCAGCCTTCCTCCGGGAACGCGATGGAGGAGGCATTGAAATCTGCCCGAAAAAAAGGGAAAAAGGCCTCTGAGGTTCCTGAGGAAGAAGACTAAACTGTTATTTCGGGGGAGGGGTGTTTTTGATGGCCCTCCCCCAATTTATGTGTGGCGGGAATGATTCGAATCAGAAGATTTGCCCGATATGCCGGTATCTTTCTTGCCATAACTGCCTTGATTTATCTGTTTGGTCGTGGTGCATCCCATTTTGGACGTTCCATCCCCCTTGTGGGAGGCGCTCAGATCGGTGTTGTCCGGATTAATGGGGTTATTCTCCATTCAAGGAAAACGATTCACGAGATAAGGACATTGGCTTCAGACCCTGATGTCAAGGCAATTCTGCTCCGGATCAACAGCCCTGGCGGAGCTGTCGTCCCATCCCAGGACATCTACGAGGAAGTCCTTAAGGCCAGAAAAAAGGGGAAAACTGTTGTGGCTTCGATCGGTACGGTCGGTGCATCCGGTGCGTACTATATCGCATCTGCGTCAGATTTCATCATGGCCAGCAGCGGCTCCCTGACCGGCTCTATCGGGGTCATTATGGAACTCGCGGAGGTCAAGGATCTTCTCGACAAACTTGGAATTCATAGCGAAGTCATAAAAAGTGGAGCCATGAAAGATATAGGTTCCCCCTTTCGTCCAATGACGGCGGATGAAAAAGCCTATATGAAATCTCTCCTGAGTAATATTCATCAGCAATTTATTTCAGCCGTGGCCAAGGGTCGGCATTTGAGCATGGAGAAGGTCCAACCCCTTGCGGATGGACGAGTTTTTACAGGAGAGATGGCCCTCCGTTACCACCTGGTTGACGGGCTCGGAGATTATAGGGACGCCCTCCGGAAAGCTTCCCTCATGGCACATCTCAAAACCATTCCTTCTGTAAGGGAGTTTCGGAAAAAAGGAGTCTGGGACTCTCTTCTTTCGTCCAGGGTATCGACTTTTTTAGGTGGTGCCTTTGGCGAAGCCGCCGGTTTTTGGTCAATACTTCCTGGTTCAAAAATATAAGCCCTCTTTCATTCTGGAGTAACCGATGACGCGAGACGATCTGATTAAGCGAATCGCAGAAAAGAATGCGGGAATTTCTCTTTCTGATGCAAGGGATCTTGTACTTGATCTTTTTGATTCAATGAAAACGGTTATTTTGGAGGGAGAATCTCTTGAGCTGAGGAGATTCGGTGTTTTTGAGATTCACCATCGGCAACCGAGAATTGCAAGGAATCCCCGAACAGGGGAAAAGGTTTCTGTTGGCCCCCGGAAAAGCCTGATTTTCCGGCCGGGAAAAATCCTCAAGCTTCGCATGAAGAACCTGACAAGGAAATCTGTTTAATGTTTGAAAACCTCACAGAGAAATTTGATCGCGTTCTCCGTAAAATTACCGGAAGGGGCTTGCTGAGTGAGGCTCAGGTAGACGAAACCCTTCGGGAGATACGTGTTGCCTTGCTTGAAGCTGATGTCAATCTGGATGTAGTGAAGGATTTTACTTCCACGGTAAGGGAAAAACTGAAAGGTGCCAACATCCGGGAGGGATTAACACCTGGTCAGACTGTATTGAAGGAAGTCTATGAAGAAATTGTTCACCTTCTGGGCGATCAGAAATCGAACCTTCAGCTTTCTCCCAAACCACCGACAGTCATCATGTTGATGGGGTTGCAGGGTTCGGGAAAGACGACGACAGCAGCGAAGCTGGCACTCCATTTTCGGCAATCAGGTAAAAGAGTTCTCCTTGTTGCGGCAGATCTGGCTCGCCTGGCAGCCATTGACCAGCTCAAGATTCTAGGTAGTCAGATCGGTGTCCCGGTTGTCGTACCGATGGAGGGGGTAAGAAATCCCAAGGATATGTTTTCGGATGTTCGCAGGAAGTGGATCGAAGGGATGCACGAGGTAGTCATTCTGGATACGGCTGGACGGTTGACCGTTGACCAGGCCCTGATGTCTGAATTGAAAGAACTTAAGGATACCTATAAACCGAAGGAGTCCCTTCTCGTTCTTGACGCGATGACTGGTCAGGAATCAGTCAATGTCTCGACCGCTTTCGATCACGCCATCGGTGTGGATGGGGTCATATTTTCAAAGCTCGACGGGGACGCCAGGGGGGGGGCTATTTTGTCTATCCGGAGTGTATTGGGTAAACCGGTCAAATTTGTCGGGATGGGCGAAAAAGTTGATCGCCTGGAAGCGTTCTATCCAGACAGGATCGCTTCCCGTATAATTGGAATGGGTGACATCCAGACCTTGATGGAAAAAGCCCAGTCGGCAGTTTCTTCCGAAAAGGCCCGCCAGATTGCATCCAAGACTTCAGCAAATCAGATCAATTTGGAAGATTTTCTCGAGCAGATACGAAGCATGAAAAAAATGGGGTCTGCGGATGAATTGATGTCCATGCTTCCCGGAGCATCTTCCATTAGGTCCCAGGTTGATTTCGAGAAAGTGGAATCTGAAATAAAAAAGACGGAAGCGATTATACTGTCTATGACCAAAATAGAACGACTTCATCCGGAGAAACTGGACGGTTCCCGGCGTCGACGGATTGCGGCGGGTTCGGGTACAACCGTTCAGGGTGTCAACCAAGTCTTGAAACAATTTGAGCAAATTCGCAAGATGATGAAAACAGCCCTTAAACCCAATGGCATGAGGGCCTTGAAATCCATGCTGCCGTTCTGAAACGGAAAACATGGAATATACTCATTCAAATCGAAAAGGAGTCAGGATTGTCAGTTCGCATTCGTTTGGCACGTCATGGGAGAAGAAAACAGCCGGTATACCGGATTGTTGTGGCGGATTCCCGATCTCCGAGGAATGGAAGATTTCTGGAGGTCATCGGATCTTATAACCCACAGAATAATGATGAGGTCCGGTTTGACACCGCGAAACTGAATTCATGGGTTGAAAAAGGCGCGCAGCCATCAGAAACTGTTAGCAGACTGATTCGGAAGATTGCTCGTCCCCAATCCCAAGATACCTGATTCTGTCATCTCGATCCGCATCAGGAGGGTTTTCCTTCATGAAAGCTCTGATTGAAATGATTGCACGATCTTTGGTGGACTCACCTGAGCAGGTTATTGTCAATGAAACTGATGCGGAAAGGATTGTTGTGATCGAACTGAAGGTAGCAGCTTCAGATCTGGGAAAAGTGATCGGAAGAGGGGGGAAGACCGCATCTGCCATGCGTGTCATATTAAATGCCGCTGGGACACGTATTGGGAAAAGATATGTTCTGGAAATTCTGGAATAAAGGAGAGGCATAAGTATGGACAAGCCTGTCCTTGTAGCACAGGTCGGAAGACCGCATGGGTTGAAGGGTTTTTTTTTGTCCGAAGTCATACAGCCAATCTTTGGGAGATATTAGAGGATTCCAGAACAGTTCTTTATATCGGTGCGAATGAAGATCATCTTACCCCCTGCTCCATTGAACAGATCATTGAGCATGGAAACGGGGACACGCTGATCAAGCTGTCTGCAATGGATTCACCGGAAGTGGTTAAAGCAAAATCCCGTTGGGGAGTCTATGCTTTCTGGGAACGGACGTCTCCAGCAGACCCGCTGGACCATGAAAGTTTAATGGTTGAAGAATTACTGGGAATGGATGTTCTGGACGTCAGTTCCGGTATGCGGATAGGACAAATCGTTTCCTATTATGAGCGTCCTGGGCAGGATTTGATCGGAATTGATTTTCGCGGCGAAGAAATCCTTTGCCCATTGGTGGATCCGCTGGTTCCTATCGTTGATCGAATTCGGCGGGAGGTTTTTGTGCAGTGGTCAATCCTCGAACCTTCGTCGTAATCACCCTTTTTCCGGAAGCGGTTTCCGGAATATTGAATGCCAGTATTTTAAAGAAGGCTCAAGAAAAGGGTTTTGTTCGATTTATTGTTATGGACCTTCGGGAATTTGGTAATGGACGATACCGTTCGACGGATGATTATCCCTATGGAGGTGGAGGCGGCATGGTCTTACGCCCTGAGCCTGTCTTCAGGGCTTTCCGGGCGGCGAAAAAACTGACGGAAACATCTTCCGATTCTCCTGACCCGGAATCTGCTCAACCGCGCTTGATTTATCCAAGTCCTCAAGGCAAAGTTTTTACACAGAAAGAGGCCTGGACTTGGTCATCTGATACGTGTCCGATGATTTTTCTGGCCGGGCATTATGAAGGCATCGACGAACGTATTCTTGAGGGGAATCCGGTAGAAGAATGGTCTGTGGGAGATTATGTGCTGACCGGGGGAGAGTTACCTGCCCTTACCATGATAGATGCAGTTGTTCGATTGATTCCCGGCGTTCTGTCGGATCCGAAGGCTGTTTTGAATGAAACGTTTACGGGTGAATGTTTCGATTATCCCCAATACACCAGACCGCCCGTATATGAGGGAATGACCGTTCCAGAAGTCCTGCTTTCAGGGAATCATGAAAAGATCAGGCTCTTTCGTCAGGAAAAAGCGCGGGAAAAAATGTCCAGAGTCCGTCCGGATCTTATAGAATAAACGGACATGGTAATCGGAATCGTTTCCGAAAAAACCAAACAACCAATAAGGAAGGGAAGAAAGATGAACGTTCTGGACCAGGTCGAACAATTATATCTCAAAGAAAATCCGGTTGATGTCAGGATTGGTGAAACCGTTCGGGTCCATTTGAAGATTGTGGAAGGCGAGAAAGAACGGATCCAGGTTTTTGAAGGGGTTGTGATCGCTCTTCGCGGTGGTGGAACGCGTGCAATGATGACAGTCCGTAAAATTTCCTTTGGTGTTGGGGTTGAAAGGATGTTCCCCCTCCATTCTCCCCAAATTGTTAAAATCGACAGGGTACGCGCTGGCAAGGTCAGGAGAGCGAAGCTTTATTATCTGCGATCAAAAAAAGGGAAGGCTGCCCGACTTCAGGAAGTGGAAGGCAAAAAAGAATCCTGACATTCTTTATATGGGAAATCCCCGTGCAGATACCGAACGAGAAAACCGGAACAAAGGCTTCCGGTGTGTGGCCGGAATAGACGAGGTTGGTCGCGGCGCCTTGGCGGGTCCCGTTGTGGCTGCTGTTGCAGTGCTCCAGTATCCTTTTGATATTTTTGAGGATATGGGAATTCGTGATTCAAAACTCCTTTCTCCCGAAAAAAGAGAGGAAGTTAACCGGCAGTTGCTCCTCCAGCTTTCCTGTTGGGGCGTTGGCGAGGCGAGTGTCGAAGAGATCGACCGTTTCAATATACGCATTGCAACATTTATGGCAATGAAAAGAGCAGTAGAATCCTTGGCCGTTTTTCCGGATCTTCTGATGGTTGACGGTCGGGAAAAAATTCCTGGTTTGTCATGTATGCAGAAGTCTTTTGTTGGCGGTGACAAAAACATCCTGTCAATTGCTGCTGCATCCATCATTGCCAAGGTTTATAGGGATCGCAAGATGTCCGAACTGGACAGTCATTATAGTGGTTATGGATTTTCTGACAACAAAGGTTACGGGACACCCGGACACAAGGAAGCATTGATTCGGCAAGGAGTTTCTCAGGTTCATCGGACCAAGTTTTGCCAGACGTTTTTGACTGATATCAAGACCCTTTCTTCTTCAAGTGGAACCAGTTCAAGTGGAACCAGAAACCGTGATTGTTGATATCTATCATTTTTTTAATTGCAGTTCCTTATGTATTTTTTAACCCGCCCTTCCTTTCTTCTCCTCCTTCTTTTTTCAGCTTTTCCCCTGGGTTTTTTTTTATGGCTGTTTTCGATCTTTGTAATGGTCAAAGACAGATCTGCAGATCTTTATCCCGCAGTTCACATGATTGTTGTGCTGAAGCACAGTACAGATCTCAAGACCATAAATGCAGTTCTGGACAAAATTACGATGGTTTCCGGGGAAAAGTCTGTCCGGATACTTTCAGGCAAGAATATTTTGGCCTATTTGCCTCCTATGAAGGACGGAGAAAAAATTGAACTTCCGTCCCGATTCCAACGCATTCTCTCTGTTCGAATTTCCTACGGTAAAAACACCAAGGGGGAAACGACCTATCTTGTTCCCCAGATAGAGTCTATCCAGGGAATGCTTAAGCAAGACTCCCATGTTTTGTTGATGGAAGTAAATGAAAAGTGGGCATCCAATCTTGATTATTTCAAACAACTTCTGGCTAAAACCCGTGTAGTTGGACTTTCATTTTTCATATTTTCATCTTTTGCCATTTTGTTTTTCTGGACCCTTGCCATTCGATCGCTTTGGGGAATGAATTCCAATAGGGTAGAGGGAGAAAAGGAAAGTCATGACCGCAAACGGATGTGGGATTCTACTGCCTCACTCCCGGTCGAAAAACAATCTGAAACGCCACCCTTTCATATTTTTTTTGGGGGCTTGTTTGTCGGTCTTTTTTCCGGTTTGATCGCTCTCTTATCTGTCATGGCGCTGCATCCGATTCTATATCCGGATGGACTTGACCCTTTTATGCGTTCTGTTCCAGGGGTGATTTCCGGAAAAGATTACTGGATTTGTATTGCATTTCCTCTGCTGACGGGGGCAATGGGTTGTTTTTCATCCGTCCTTACGCGTATCTGACACTCATTCTCTCCATGATCGGTTGGGTATCAAATCCTGTTAAGGGACTTTTTATTGCCCAGGCCGACGCAACTCCACTTACCCAGAAAGAGCTGAAGAAAGAAATAGCGGATCATAAAAAAGAATATGAAAAACTGAAGAAGAAGCTGATTCAAAACAAGAAACTGGAAAAAAAATATATGAACAAACAGGATGACCTGAAGTTTAGGATGCTGGAATTGCGAATGGACAAAGAAAAGCTTCACATGATGATCGAGCAGAACCACATGAATGAAATCAGGTTTTCTCGCATGCTTTCCCAGCTTAATCGGCAAATACATCATGAAAAACTATCGCTCAAATCCCATCAAACCTCTGCTGGCATTCAGGAAGAAACTCTTCTGCACAATGCGTTGACGGAATATCTTGTTGCCAAGGACATAACGTCGGACAACCCTGCCCAAATTATCTCCCTTTGGGTGACGAATGCGTCCCTTCAGCAGATGCGAAGGAAAATATCTCGTGACAAGGTTCAAGAGTTTTCGACATCCATGAAGGTAGATGCGCTGTTCAGGAAAAGAGACCATGTTCTTCATAGGGAAAAGCGCCGCCGACGTGAGGAATCTGACGAGAAATATCAGATGGAGCTGATCCGTCGTCAGATTGTTTCGCTGAAAGCCAGAGCAGAAGGTATTGAAAAGAAAAACAAAATTCTGATGACAAAAACCGAGAACCTCTTAGGACTTATACGTCATCTTCGACTTGTTGAACGACGGAATCGTGTCCGTTATGCTCACCATTTTTCCCCGGTCAAGCTCAGGATCAGGGGGTTGTTATGGCCTGTAAACGGAAAAATCATTGAACCTTTTGGAAGATTTCATGATGGGGTTGACATTGCGGCCTCATCCGGAATCGCTGTCAAAAGTGCTGAAAAAGGAAGGGTTCTGTTTGCCCGTCATTATACCGGCTATGGAAAACTGGTGATTATAAACCATGGGCGTCATGTATATTCTCTTTATGGCCATATGAAAACGATTAGCGTGAAAGAAGGGGAGATTGTCAGGAAAGGGCAAAATCTGGGAACTGCCGGAGGGGGAGGAACAAATGGACATTCAACTGTATTTTTTGGTTTGACGCATTTTGGCAATCCTGTCAACCCAATTCCTTATCTGGGCAAAAGAGAGTATTAGGAATAAACCTATTCATTTTGAAGACAGCATCCGGGGAAGGTGATTCGTTCAAAAGGTGAAAAAGAGGTTATGGTTTCATATCCTTGTTTTTCGATCTTTTCTTGCTCAACCATCTTTGTCATGATAATCTCTGATTTAAAGATTGGGTTGAAAGTTGGTTCATTGTTATTGACGGGAGCCATTGTGTCTGGGCGTGATTGTGTTTCCCACACCGGAAGGGGTCTGTGTTTAATATGTGGAAGAGAATAATGAAAACAGGAAATGTTTTATTGATCCTCGCGATCGGAATACTTGTGGGCGGTGTCGGCCACGCTGTTTTTGCAGATGGCGGTACAGACAGGTCCCTGAAGGTTTTTTCGATGGTTTACGCGCTTATCCAGAAAGATTATGTTGATCCGCTCACACCCAAGCCAGTTTTGACAGGAGCTATCAAAGGAATGGTCGCTTCCCTGGACCCCCACTCAGAGTATATGACCCCCCAAGAATATCATGAACTCGAGATCGACACGAAGGGGAAGTTTGGCGGGGTGGGGATCAAGATTACAACAAATGGCAAGAATATCCTTGTTCAGGCCCCCATCCCGGGTTCCCCCGCCGACCGCGCAGGTGTCAAGGCGGGAGACGAGATTATTAATGTGGACGGGAAAAGCACCGCCAGGCTTGGCCTGGAGAATGCTGTCCATATGATGCGAGGAAGGGCAGGAACTTCTGTGGATCTGACCATCCGACGTAAGGGGGTTTTCCAGAAAAAGGATTTTATCCTTATTCGCGAAGTAATCCGCATTCACACTGTTCATGACAGGATGCTGACATCGAGGGTAGGGTATATCCATGTTCAGGAATTCTCCGAAGATACGGCGAAGGAGATGAAGGAGGCGATAGCAGGTCTCCTTGCCAAAGGGATGAAGGGATTGATTATCGATCTGAGAAACAATCCCGGCGGACTTTTGAACGATGCGGTAGATGCCTCTTCAATCTTTCTTCCTGAAAACAAGGTCGTTGTTTCGATGAAAGGGCGTCGTCAATTCCATGAGTTTCATTCACGCAATCCGAGACCCTATCTTCACTTTCCGATTGTAGTGCTTGTTAATACGGAGACCGCGTCGGCTGCGGAAATTCTTTCGGGTGCACTCCAGGACTACAAGAGAGCAACGATTATGGGAACACAGACATTTGGAAAGGGATCGGTACAGACCATCCTTCCATTGTTCGATGGATCGGCCTTAAGGTTAACAACTGCGAGATATTTCACGCCAACAGGTCGTTCCATCCAGGATTACGGGATTTCACCGGACGTGATTGTCAAGCAAGTCATTCCCCGGGGAATGAAATCCATTAAGGTTCCCAGAGAGGTCAATCTCAAACACCACTTCCTGAATCCCGATGGAGCCGAGTCCAAGGTTTCCATCCCGTCAGATCATATCCAGTTCCATTTGCCGATCGGACGAATCCCCCTGAAGCAAGACAATCAAGTCCAGGCAGCGCTCAGGCTTCTTGACAGGAATCCCAAAGTGGGTGGTGAGTCAGTCGGTCTCCTGGCACCTGCCGGCCTTCGTTCAGCCAGTTAAACGGCATCCTACTCCTTCTTGCCATTCATTTCCGTTGAGAGGAAATGCGGACTGACCCCCCACGTCCGTATTTCCTGCTGCCAGTCCAGTATGTCCATGATGGTTTTTCCTGCGGGGAATCCTCTTGTCAAAGATGGGATCGTTTGCTATAGTGATATCACTCTATGAGGGTGAGTGCTAAGGCACTCCAAAGAGACATTCATCATTGAATCAGGGAGGTTTTTCGAATGAAGTTCAAGCCATTGAAAGACCGCGTTTTTGTGAGTTATTCCGCGGAAGCAGAAAAGACACAGGGGGGGTTGTATATTCCTGATGCGGCCAAGGAAAAACCACAAAAAGGAAAAATTGAAAATGTCGGGGATGAAGTCAAGTCTGTCAAGGTGGGTGACTCAATTCTTTTTGACAAGTATTCCGGGTCAAAGATCACAATGGATGGAACAGAGTATCTGATCCTGAAAGAAGAAGACATCCTGGGTGTGTTTGTTGCCTGATTTGAGTGAAATGTATTTCTCAATCTAGTCGCATTGTTTTTCTATTTTTGGAGGGGTTTGTACCATGGCAAAACAGATGAGCTATAGTGAAAGTGCCCGTGCATCAATTCTGAAGGGCGTGACAGCATTGGCCGATGCGGTAAAGGTGACTCTGGGACCCAAGGGTCGCAACGCTGTAATCGAGAAAAAGTTTGGCGCTCCGACGATTACAAAGGATGGCGTTACGGTTGCAAAAGAAATTGAGCTCAAGGACCCCTATGAAAATATGGGCGCCCAGCTTGTAAAGGAAGTGGCTTCCAAAACGAGCGATATCGCTGGTGACGGGACGACAACCGCCACTGTTCTCGCTCATGCAATTTATCGCGAAGGCGTGAAAAATGTTTCTGCAGGGGCCAACGCGATGGACCTGAAACGGGGAATCGACATTGCCGTCACGTCTATCATCAATGAACTGAAAAAAATGAGCAAACCTTGCCAGGACAAAAAGGAAATCGCTCAGATTGCTACGATTTCTGCCAACAACGATTCCGAGATTGGCCGTCTCATCGCAGACGCCATGGACAAGGTTGGCAAGGACGGTGTCATTACGGTCGAAGAAGCCAAGAGCATGACAACTTCCCTTGACGTTGTTGAAGGAATGCAGTTTGACCGGGGTTATATCTCTCCTTATTTCGTTACCGATCAGGAAAGGATGGAAGTTGTCCTGGACAGCCCCTATATCCTGATCCATGAAAAGAAGATCAGCAGCATGAAAGACCTTCTTCCAATCCTCGAACAAACCGCCAAGATGGGCAAACCCATCTTGATCATTGCGGAAGAGGTCGAAGGTGAGGCCTTGGCAACGCTTGTCGTCAACAAGTTGCGCGGGACGCTGCAGGTTGCAGCTGTCAAAGCCCCCGGTTTTGGTGACCGGCGGAAAGCGATGCTGGAAGATATAGCCATTCTGACCGGTGGCCAGATGATCGCCGAAGACCTTGGTCTGAAGCTTGAAAATCTGAAGCTTTCCGATCTCGGAAGAGCAAAGCGCGTCAGCATTGACAAGGATAACACGACAATTGTCGAGGGAGCTGGCGAACACGCCAAGATTCAGGCTCGCGTGAAACAGATCAAGGCGCAGATCGAAGAGTCGACATCTGATTATGATCGTGAAAAACTGCAGGAAAGGCTTGCAAAGATCGTTGGCGGTGTGGCTGTGATCAATGTGGGTGCCGCAACCGAGACCGAAATGAAAGAAAAGAAAGCCAGGGTTGAAGATGCTCTCCATGCTACTAAGGCTGCAGTGGAAGAGGGAATCGTTCCTGGAGGCGGAGTGACCCTGCTCCGGAGTGCTGCGGTTCTTGACAGCCTGAAAGTTGAAGGCGATCAAAAGATTGGGGTCAATATCATTCGCCGTGCTCTGGAAGAACCTTTGCGCCAGATTGCCCAGAATGCCGGGCTTGAAGGTTCGGTGGTTGTCCAGAAAGTGAAGTCAGAAAAAGGGACAATGGGTTTTGATGCCGCAACTGAAACATATGTGGACATGATTCAGGCCGGTATTATCGACCCGACAAAAGTGACCCGCTCAGCGCTCCAGAATGCAGCTTCCGTTGCATCACTGATGCTGACAACAGAGGTCATGATTGCGGATATTCCTGAGAAGGAACCCAAGGCTCCGGCCATGCCGGGTGGCGGGATGGGGGATATGTATTAATACCCGCGCCACATACGCAATTGAAAAGGGGGCCTTCGGGCCCCCTTTTCATTGACATGGTTCAACAGGCCGCCTTATCATTGAACACTCAATGGGACAAGATTCTGGAAGAAAACTATAGATGCAATAAGGAGTCAATCAATGGGTGGAAACGTAGTTGAAGTCAGTGCACCGGAATGGGACAAATCTGTACTGGGTGCTTCCGGTTTGATTATGGTCGATTTTTGGGCTCCCTGGTGTGGTCCTTGCCGGACAGTCGCACCGATCGTGGAGGAGTTGTCCGAAGAGTACAAGGGGCAGGTTTCCTTCATGAAGCTCAATACAGATGACAATCAGGAAATTGCGGTCAAATATCAGGTGATGGGTATTCCAACACTGATGTTTTTCAAGGACGGAAAAATTGTGGATAAAATTGTCGGAGCCCAAAGCAAAAAAAATTTTAAAGACAAGATTGACGCACTCCTCAAGTCCTGACCTTCCTTTGATCAATGGATCCGGAATCTGGACGATCATCCGCTCCAGACTCCGGATTTTTTTCAGATTATGAAAAAACCTGAACAATTGATATTTTTTCCGGACTGAACCCAAATCCAATGTAACCTGGAGGGGGAAGTGCTCCTTCACCTGAAAATAGCGAATTTGGCCACTTTCAGGGAACTTTCCCTCGATTTTTCTCCCGGGCTGACCTGTGTTACCGGAGAAACTGGTAGCGGAAAGTCACTTTTTGTGGATGCACTGTCGTTTCTTTCCGGAAAGAAAAATCGAATCCTTTTTGTCCGTCAGGGCGCTTCCGAAGGTTTCGTCGAAGCCATATTCTCTCCGGCGGTGTCGATACCTGCCTTTCTTGCGGAAGCGGTTCGCCCCGGGGATGATTGGGTCATTCGCCGAACACTGCTTTCGAACGGAAGGACGCGTCAGCAGTTGAACGGTGGGAATATCACCCAAAGCCAGCTTCAGGAGTTGGGTGATGTTCTGATGGATCTTGTTGGCCAAGGAGAGGGTTTTCGTCTTCAGAATCCCCGCACTCATTCAGAATACCTGGATGTTTACGGAGAGACCTTGCCGCTTCTGATGCACTATGAAAGATTAAGGGCAGCAGTGCTGGAAAAAAAGAAAAGTCTTGCAGATATGGAGTTTCAATGGTTGGAAAATGAACGCCACAGGGAACGCATTCGTGAAATTTCTGAAGACAGGGAATCTCTTGCTCCGGAGCCGGGAGAGTGGGAGAAACTTCAGGCAAATCTTTCTGTTTTTCTTCATAACCAGGATCTTCTGACTGCCGCCAGTCATGTGTACGACCAATTGTACGGGGAAGAAGACAGCATCCTGGGAAGGATCAGAAAAATGGCTCAGGATCTGGAACGTCTCAGGGCTTTTGATCCACGCCTTGAAGATGTGTCAATTCCGCTTTCCGAGGCCTATGCTATTCTCCGTGAAACGGCGGAGGCAAGCCGTCATTATCTGGATGGACTGGAGTTTGAGCCGTCAGTATTGGCAAAGACCGAAGCCAGGATTCATGACTATCAGCGTCTGGCGAGAAAGTATGGGGTAGACTCCGCAGAATTGCTGGCTTTCTTTGACAGTAACAGCGTAGACGCTTCCAAGGGCACTCCGGAGCAATTGGAACGCCTCAGAAAAGAAGTTCAGGATGCCACCCGGGATTTGTGCGTGTCCCGGGACACGCTGACGGAAAAACGGCGGTCTGCCTCATTACGGCTGGGTCAGGAAGTGACGGAACGACTCCCCAGGCTGCGACTTGAAAAGTCGCGTTTTTTCGTCGAAATCCAGCCAAGGAATGAGGACTTTCTTCCGGGAGGGGGAGAGGAAATCAGATTTTTTTTCACGGCCAACACGGATCTTCCTCCAAAACCACTTGATCAGGTCGCCTCAGGGGGGGAACTTTCGAGGATCCTTCTCGTTCTGAAACAGGTTCTGGCGGAAAAAGATTCCGTGGAAACCCTGGTGTTTGATGAGGTAGATTCCGGAATTGGTGGAGAGGTCGGGGAAACTGTCGGTGATATTATTGCTGAAATCGCTGGTTCTCGTCAGGTTATTGCTATCACCCACCTGCACCAGGTTGCCAGGAAAGCCGGTTCGCATCTGGTGATCCGGAAAGAGCAGAAAGATAATGTCACTGAGTCGACCATCTTCTGGGCGGAGGGGGAAGTCCGGGTGTTTGAAATCGCGAGGATGCTAGGAGGAAGCGGTCTTGCTCCATCGACAATCACCCTTGCCCGTGAGCTATTGATACCGGGAAACGGGAAAAATGAAAAATGATCGGGAAAGCGGGGAAATCTTCTCACACTTCCTGCAGGAACCCCTGATTTTTCTTCCTCCTGAAAAGGTGTTTCAACCGTTTTGATTTCAGGAATGATTCTGGATAATCCGCAGTATTTCCTGGACATCTTTTCCGAACCGAGTAACATCTGAATTTCTGAAAGCTTTTTCCGCATCTTTTGAAAGTTCATGCAACTTTTTCCATCCTTTTGAAGGAGTTTCCCCAAAATTTCCTGACGCTTCGCTTGATGCCGGAACGGTGGTTTCCCCTCCTTTTTCTCCAGGTTTTTCAAACAAGGCCACCAAGGCTTCTGCCAGGGTTTTTCTCATGACTACCCTGTCACCCATCGACAGAATCACCCGTCTGAGTTCGGGAAGTGCTCCGTGGCTGGTGGCTTCCAGGTATAGGGGTTCGACATAGAGGAGCGTGTTGGCGATGGGAATGATCAGGAGAGTCCCCCGGACAACGTGTGATCCCATCTGGTTCCAGAGAGTCAGCTGTTTCGAGATGGGACCCCTCTGGTCGATCCGCGCTTCAATCTGGTCAGGACCGTAAATCAGGCGTTCCTTAGGAAAAGTGTAGGAAATCATCGTTCCGAGGTTGTTTCCGTCTGACCTTCCGACTAGCCATGCCGAAAGGTTCTGGCGATGTGCCGGGGTATATGGCAGCATCATGACGTATTCTTCTGTCGGCTCTCCCGGAAGCTTCATGATCGAATAATAGGGTGACATGATCTGGTCGTTTCTTCGGGGAAGGGACCAGAGATCTTCCTTGTTAAAAAAGGTATGCGGACTGGTCATATGATAGAGCTCGTTGACCCTCGCCATAATGGAAAAAATTGCCGGGGGAAACCTGAGATGGGCTCTGATATCAGGAGGCATTTTCGACAGGGATTTGAAAAGGGAAGGGGTAACATTCCGGTACGTCCGGAGGATGGGATCCTGGGGATCCGTGACGTAAAAATCCGGAAAACCGTTTTTGGGGTCGACCAGGATTTTGACCGGGTTGCGGATGTAATTGAGATGCTGCGGCCAAGTCTGTAATGCCGGGTAATGTCCCCCGTTAAAAAAGGAAAACGGGTTGATCAATGCCCTCGGCCCCGGGACGGATGTCGAATAAGGATAGTGCCCGGACGTCGTGTACCCGTCGATCATCCACAGAAGTTGACCCTTGTCTGTTATGATCGGCACGGGATCCGGATCCAGTGTAAGGTATGGTGCCAGCTTGTGAACAATATTGAAAATATTGCGGTGATACAAGATTCGGCTGTCAGGTGTTATGGCATTTGAAAGGGTGATCTTGAGCGTTCCAAACGCATAGGAATATAAAAGCCTTCTCTCCGCGTTTTTTAGACGGACTCCACCCTGGCCGGAATAATGATTGTAGATATTTCGACTTCCTTTGGGGTAATCAAACTCCCCGACACGGGTATTGACGATTGCGTAGGGATTCGACTGATCACCGTAGTAAATACGGGCATGCTCGAGGCGGATATTGTTTCGCGTTTCAGGCGGGATGTTTTTGATCCAGAAGTATGGGAGCCCTTCAGATGTGACTCGATTGACGGGAGTCATGATCATCCCATGACCGTGTGTGTAGGCCAGGTGCAGATTGATCCAGTTTGGTGAGGGGAGATTGGCGTAGGAGAGTTCGCGGGGAGCAACGAGAACCTGCCGTATGGTTCCGTCAAGATGATAACGATCGGGCGCGAGCAACGGGAACTGGTAGTATGTCCGTATCTGCTGTAGCTGACGCACCGTCGTCAAGAGCGGACGGTGATCCCAAAGCCGGATGTTCCGGATTGTTGCTTCATTATTGTCAATGTCCTGTCGGGAAAGCCCATCCAGATGAGAAATGTGTTTGACCGTCACCTGGTCCAGATTGTAAGCCTTTCTTGTCCAGAAGATGTTTTTTTCCAGATAAGGCTTTTCGTAGTGATACTGATCCGGCAGGACGACAAAGCGTTCAACAAATGCAGGCAGCGCTGAAAGCCCCAGAAAAGCGAAGACGAGCGAAACAAGGCTCCCGGCAAACGGAAGAATGAGAGAACCACGTCTGAGAAACAAAAAATAGGCTATTCCTCCTAAAACCAGGGAAAATTCCAGGATCAACATGGCCGGCATTGTTGCGTGCATGGTCGAATAACCTGGCCCTGACATCAGTTCTCCTGCAGTAAAGAGCAGGTTATATTTCGACAACTGGACTTGATAGGCGAGGATCAGGGAGAAAAATCCCATGAATGGAAAAATGCGTATCCGGTATTCCGGGCTGATCGAAAAGCCGTTCTTGTCGATCGTCCATGAATTGTTCAACTTTGCCAAAATGACAGAGATGACCAAAGCAAAAATCATGGACGGGATAACAAGGGATAACAGTTCCTCCAGTAATGGGAGCCTGAAGAAATAAAAGCTGACGTCATGATGAAAGACAGGATCCGTCAAGCCCACACGGACTGATTTGAGCGCCGCCAGAATCCGATAACTCCAGCCTGGAGAAGAGTAGTGGTCTCCAATAAAAATGGATACCAGGAAAACAATCGAAACCAGGATTTTCCGGACTGTCTGGAAAGAAACGGGGCGGAGATTTCCCGCTTGGGTGAATACGATCATTCCGGGGTGAGGAGGGACTGAAAAAATACCCGCAACGGCCACCAGAAAAAAAATGGTCGCGGAGATTGCCGAAAGAGCGAGTCTTGGGAAGAAATATAACCAAAAAAGTTCCGGGTGATGGACTGACCGGTACCATAGAAATTCTGTTTCAAGATTCATGAGATCCTGTACAGAAAACAGGACAATGGCAAAGGCGGCGAGAAAAATCAGGGGGGATTTGGCGGTCATGGGAACCTCTTTCCTTTTCCGAAAAATGAAGACGGAACGACCACCTTCACGCGCATTATTCTATTCCATACCTGACGAACATTATAGACGATCCACGACCTGAGAGCTTTCATCCAAGCTCCATCATGTCATGGGGGGTTCATCATTTTCCTGGATTTCTCGGTCCCGACGGGGGCTCGTCTGTCTATTGGACAAAATGAAAAGAACTTCCTCCAAATCTGGCGGAGAACATCATTGTCGGACCGAATTCCGATGTATGCGCCGGAGGGAAAACATCAGATGTTGTTCGCTTCTGTCATGTAGCACAAACAGGAAAGATCCCGTCAAAGACTCTGTAAATTTCCTTTCAGGGAGAAAGGTTTCAAATATCGTTGAGGTGACGGGGGGACAACGGATTCAGAATGACCAATAGGATTGGAGGAAGAGCAACGGTAGGAGCGTTTTCCACATTGGGTCCGGATTCCTTCTGGAAAATAGCAGAAAAGGCCATTTGACTGTTCCGGCAGATCTTGCAACACCATGATATGGCCAGACATGATCATCAGTAGGAAGGTATTGTAAAGCTCAGACCCGCGTTAAGCTGGAAGGAGTTGTTGACAAAACCCGGAGCCGGTTCGTTCCAGTAGTTGTCGATCGCCTGAATGGAAAACGCGAGGGAGAAAATAACCGGAATAGTCACCCCTGCGCTCAGATAAGCCAAGTAGGCCCGTGAGTTGTTGAATTCGGGTGTGATGTAAGAGTTTTCGTTGAAAATAATTTTGTTGGGAAACTTGTAGAAGTAGGTCGTAGTGAATGTTGCCCCGACCAGACTCTGGTTTGCGCTCGAAACTTGGAATTGCTGGTTGGTGTAGCTGGTAGTCAAGGTAAAGTTGAGCTCTTGGGAAGGATGCCGCAGCGCTGTGAACCCAATCCCCGCTCCATAGATCTGCTGGAGATTCAGCCCAGCAGTTGAGTTATGGTCATAGAGTGCCTGGACAAGGGCATAGAAGTCTCTGGAAAATACTCATCCTGTTCAGCATTACCGTGGTAAATGCCGGTCGATATCGTCGGGGTATTGGGTTGGGCAATGCTTCCATAGGTACTCGTGAACCCCAGAATGCTCCGGTTGTCAGGCTCCAGCCAGGACACCACGGGAATCGCACGTACCAGTGCGATGGAAGAATTGAAAGTTTCAAGGCTCTGGGTGGACTGGACAAAGCTTGCTCCCCCAGAAACCGATCCTGTCCATCCCTGCCATAACCGGGGGTTCCCGTAAACCGTTTTTTCGTATGTTTTGGCGTCGATAATGTGGGTGATCTTCCCGATCGGCACCCTTATGGCACCGGATACTGAAGAAACAGTCAGTATTTGTCCCTTCACTTCGAAAGGGCCTTCAGGAACCCGGAGGTTCGGACGGTCCTGCCGGATGTGGACCCCTTTTTCAAGGACAGCAAAAGACTCCGGAACGTGGAGAGACAAGACGTATTTCCATGCCACTTTCAATTTCCCGGCTCCGCCTGAGTGGAAGTAAAGAAACCCTCCCTCCACTTTTTCCAGATGACCTTTCAAGGTGTCCCCATTCTTCAGGGTGAGAATGTCACCGGGCTGATGCAGGGGAGAGGCACCATATACCGGCTGAGTCACGAAGAAAAAAAGAAACAGAATAACGGCATTTGCATTAAAGAACTTGTTCAAATTCAGGTTGGAGGAGGATGGAAGGCCCATATGATGCTTTATGTGAGGGTCGAAGTACAATGCGGGCAACGGGTGGCTCCCAGGGGAACCAGAGATAGACAGTAAGGGCAGTCCTTGGTTGTCGGTGCTGCAGGAGCCTCCTTTTTGGGAACCATGGCAGTCAGGCGGTTGACCCATCGAATCAGAAGATAAACTGAGAAGCCTACGATCACAAAACCGATGATGGTGTTGATGAAGAGCCCGTAGTTCAGTGTCACCGCCCCTGATTTCTCCGCTTCGGCAAGAGTACTGTATGGCTCTGGAGTATTTCCTTGCCTGAGGACGAGAAACAGGTTCGAAAAATCTGCCTTGCCCAAGAGGAGGCCGATTGGTGGCATAATGACATCCGAAACTAGGGATGTCACTATTTTTCCGAAAGCAGCTCCGATGATGATACCTACGGCCATATCCATGACATTTCCGCGCATTATGAACTTTATGAATTCCTTGAGCATTTCACAGACTCCGGGTGTTATTTTGGCCCATCCTCTTATTAGTCTGTTTCTGGCCAAATGCAGAGCAATGAACAGCAAGATGGTTGAGTATTTCACAGAATCCGGCCGGGCCGATCTTGGGCCATCCCGACTGCAAAGATTGGTTCTCTCTACTGGTAAACCGCCGTTGTGCGAAGTTTATAGACCTGGACAATCCAGAAGTAATCACGGTCGCTCAATTGGGTCCGGACATTGACGAGGCGCCCCGAAGGACATTGGGCCAGAAGGCTGGGATTGGCCTTTGCGGTCAGGTCCTTGGGCGCAGTGAGTATGGAGCACCCCCAGATCACCTTTCTGGATTACCAGAACAATGGGAGCGTTCATTGACAATGGTGTGTCTGGGGAGGTAGAGGACTGGACGAACACACACCCCGCCAGGAGTCGGTTTCCACCGAAAGGAATAATACCGAAATTCTATTCACGAGTGCCTCCTCTCTAGGACACCCCATTGAAAGATCGACGTGCAAATAGACCTTGAACGGGATGTAATGGGAATTATTTGAACCCTGGATGAAAAACTACCACTTAAGTTCTTAAAGTCAATAAGATATGTCGCACTCTCCATTTTCTTGTCATGAGATAGGAAAAAAGGCTTTCGTCGGGGTCGGAAGAGGTGACTTCAGGTCCTCGCTGTACCTTTTTATCTGTCAGGGAATATGTGTATCTCCTGAACTCTCAGAAAGGCTCGACAACTTTCATCATCGAGTTTGAAGGATCCAGTCCGTCCAGAGTCGCTCCAGTCCCTTTCATAGTAAAAAGAAAATCCAGTATGTCCCGGGTAATTTGTTCTCCCGGTATCAGAAGAGGGATTCCTGGAGGATAGACCGTCACGATGTCTGCGGAGATTTTTCCGAGCGCCTCCTCAAGCGGGACCATGATCTGGCTGGAAAAAAAAGCCTTGCGGGGAGGCATGAGAGCCGTATTGAGGGAATAGGGCTTTTGAAAGCCGTCTGAGACTCTGGCGGAGTTAACCGATCCTTGTGACTGGAGAGCAATCTTTTCCAGCGCGGTGACGAGGCGGTCAATGTCATCCCGATGGTCACCGATACTCACAATGACCAGGATATGCATCAAATCCGCCATTTCAACCTGGATACCGAACTCCTGATTCAGTTTTTGCGATACCTGATATCCGGTCAATCCCAAGCCTTCAACCCCGATGGTCAGTTTCGTTTCGTCCAGATCGTTGTCACCATTGGAAATGGATTGAACTTCATGGCGGTCTATACAGTTCAGCCCCTGAATTTTCCTGATTCTTTCCCGTCCCCTTTTTGAAAGATCAATCGCCTTTCCCAGAAGCTTCTTCCCCTCGGTGGCCATTTGCATCCTTGCCAGGTCCAAAGATGCCATCAATATGTAGGAAGGGCTTGTGGTCTGGAGGTAACGCAGGGTAGAGGAAAGCCTGGCAATATCTATGCGGTTCTTCTTCGCGTGAAGTATAGAGGCTTGGGTCATGCCGCCAATGATTTTATGTGTCGACTGAACGCATAAATCGACCCCTGCCGTCATTCCGCTCATAGGAAGAGCCTCATGAAAATGCAAATGTGGCCCGTGAGCTTCATCGAGAAGAACCTTAACCCCTCTCTTGTGCGCTTCTTCCGTGATTTTTGAGAGATTCAGTGTGACCCCATAATAATTGGGAGAGGTCAGAAAAAGGGTCCGGATTTCCGGGTTGGCATCCATCGCGGAAATGATTGACGAGGTCTGATCATTCAGGAGAAGGGAAGTTTTCCTGTTCTGGGTCAGTGGGATAAAGACAGGATAAGCGTCAGACATGATCATTCCGGAAACGGCCGATTTGTGCAGGATCCGGGTAGTCAAAAAAGATTCTCCCGGGTGAAGACAGGCGAGAATCATCGCCTGATTTCCTCCGGAGGTACCATTTACGAGAAAATAGGACTGGTCAGCGCCATAGATATCTGCCGCCAGCTCCTGGGCTTCACGGATAACCCCCCGGGGTTTCTGAAGAGAGTCGACTTCGTCCAGGCAAGTCAAATCGATGGAAAATACTTTGGGGCCGACGAATTTTCTGAAGCGGGTTGAAATTCCTTTTCCGCTTTTGTGTCCGGGCGTGTGGAATGAAACCTTCCTGCTTTCAGCAAGGGCGACCATGGCGTCAAAAAGAGGGGTCCGGTTATGGTCCAGGGGGGGCATCAGACCGACTGTCAGTGGTAAGTAAAAAGCGGATGGTTGTCTTCAATAATAATTTTCGATGCGTCAAGTTCTTTTCTCAAGTGTTTGGGGACACCAAACATTCCTTGGTGGGTGAGTCCGTCATAATAGGAAAGGTTTGCGGAGATTCTTTCTGAAATCATGGCGTTAACAGTAGATTCTGAAAAAGTTCTCGGATCAAGGCTTTTTGAGGCAATGGCGAAACCCCAGGGAAGCCCGAATGAAGGCACGAATGTCTGATAAGGAGCCACGACAGGAAAAACAGATTTCAGCGTCTGGTAAACGGCTGAGAAGTTCAGCAGGTAAGGGATAGCGGCAGTCCCGGCTTGGAGGGACAAGGTTCCTTTGGGGGAGAGCCGGCCCAAGGCCATCTGGTAAAACTCCCTTGTGTAGAGAAGGTATGCAGGTCCTTCTTCGACAGGTTCCGAAAGGTCCGTAATGATGACGTCAAAAACTTCATCGGTATCTTCAAGGTATTTCCTTGCGTCCGTCGAGACAACGATAGACCGCCTGTCATCAAAAGCTCCCTGGTTCCATGTCGGAAGATGCTTTCTGCACTGCTCGATGACCTGATCATCGATATCGACCATGACCGCTTTTTCAACGCTCTTGTGCCGGAGGACCTCCCTGAGCGTTGCACCTTCTCCTCCACCGATGACAAGAACTGTTTGTGGATTCGGATGGGTCAGCATGACAGGATGGACGAGGGTTTCATGGTATATGAACTCGTCAATCGAGGAGGCTTGCATCTTGTCATCGAGGATCAGGCAAGTCCCGAACGCTCCAGAACGTACGATATCCATTTTCTGGAACTTTGTCTGGGTAGACACAAGTATCTCGGTAATCCCGTGCATGTGTCCAAGATAGGGAGATGAATATTCAATATACCACTTCGAAGTCCTTGGAGCGCTCATCGGACTGGGTTTTTCCTTTCTCTTCCGGGGAGTTTTCCGTCTCGGTTCCCGTTGTTTTGTGAGGAACCTTTTCGTTCTGGATCCCGATAATTCCCCGTTTGACTTCGTGAATGCTGGGATTTTTGGAAAGAAAGCTGTTGGCCAGATGAAGTGCTGCCACTTCTGGTTTCAGCGTGTCTCCACAGGTAAAAATATCGACTGCTGCATATCGGTATTCGGGCCAGGTGTGGATTGTCAGATGTGATTCCGCGATGACAACAACGCCGCTTACGCCAAATGGACTAAATTCATGGAATCGTTCGTCAACTATGGTTGCTTTTGCTTCAAGTGCGGCATCCAGCATGGCTTGACGAATAAAGGATACATCATTGAGACGTTCATTTTGACAATCCTTCAATTCGACAAGGAGGTGGGTTCCCAATGCGTGCACTCTTTTTGCCTCCGATCATTAATAACGTTAGGTTAATCCGAATCCTTTGGGCCAGACAACCCACAGGCCACACCCATTAAACGAATGCGATAACCCTGTTCCCCCCGTCACAATGGTCTGCGCAAGGGATCCCCTGACTGTCTGTTCTGAAGACTTTCTTGCCGGAAACTTCATCAGAGCTCCTTATAGCCTTCCGGTGTGCATGACCGGCAAGCCTGACCGGTCAATCTCTTCTTTGGAGTGGTTATCAGAGCGGGCATATAATACTCTTTTTGAAGGGGATTTCAAGGTGATTCTTCCAAGATTTGGATGTGAAAAAGTCTCCACCAGAATGTTGTCTTTTTCCCGTTCCGGTCCGATCAAGTGTGCGGGAAAAATGATTCAGGTTGAGTGTCATTCCCCCTCTGCCAGTCTCCAGGTCTGATGATACCAGTCGGGACAGGGCGAATATGTGGATTGGAGGTTTCTGTGAATGGACAGTCAGCGAACTGCCCATGAAGCAACGGGAACAGTATTAATCTTACGGGTAAAGTCCGTCAGAAAAGTTGTAAACGGAACAAGGGCGATTCTCCTTGAACCCTCGATCCGTACTTTGACATAAAGGGACTGATCCCCCCTGATAAATTTACCAATGTCCAGAAATTCGATTTTTTGGCCATGAAAAAGGTCATTGGTGAGAATAACCACAAAAACTCCCCGGTCGAAGGCACCGTGCTTTAAAAGGTGCCCATTGCGATCATAGGTCTTGACTACGATGGCATCTAGGAGCCGGCGTTCATTTCTGGGGTGCCAAAAATGGTAGGTAATCTCATAAACGCCATTAAATGTGCGCGTTTCGGGTATGGAAATCAATCGACCCTTGTCATCCCGGTATGGTTTTTTTTTGGTGATGTCCAGGGAGAAATGGTTGTAATGGATGACGTTTCTGGAAGAAAAATCAAAAGTTCCATTCACTGTTCGGGATCCGTTTTCCGTCACGAAAAGAACTTTTGCCGGCTTGTCCATGCCCATGACGGGGGAAAGGTTACCCATCAAAAAAAGAAGCGAAATGGCTGTTTTCAGGCATTTCGATGTCATTTTTCCCATGAGCAAACCTCCAATAACCAAATCTGAACGAGTGAAACTTAAGTATGTAAATATCTGATGATAGCATGATTATAAAAACGGCAGAAGTATATAGGTATTCCGAAGGGAAGAAAAGCAGCGTCTCTCCCGTTAGTAAAAAAAGTTTGGGTTCTGCGACAGTAACGAGGATTTTGCCATTGCCTGTATCAAATGACGACCATTTTGTCCCCCAGCCTGTTTTACAGGACGTGCATTGCGACAAGAAATGCCGATTTCATGGGGGCGGGCGGGAGATTCTGGAGCGCACCAGGAATGCGTCGATAGCAGACTGGCAGGATTGTTGTTTAATGGATATGCTCAGGGGTCATTTTGGGGGAGAGTTTTGAGCAGGGTATTGGGGCTGTCAGCCGATCAACGGTTCAGCGAGAAGAAGCCTTTGAGTTGTATTATGCGTCGTTGGAGACGTTATACAAGAATACTGATATCATAATATCCCCGTGTGGGGAAGTGTGAAATTTCTTCTGATGATTTTCAGGGGTTTCCAAAATTTAAAAAGGCGGACAGTTAAGTATGGTTTCCGGGGTGTTTGTACCGTTTCCAGGCAAAGAGCGGACATTAGTCATGATAGACGGCATCTGGGTGGACCCAAGCCTCTGGACGACGCATTTCGACTGCAATGTCGAGCTGCAGGGCTGTCACTCCATGTGTTGTTACAGGTCAAATATTTTGGCTCCGGGAGAGAAGGAAAAGATTGATGCCCACATTGACGGGATCATCCCCTACATGACACCCACCAAAAGAAAAATTCTTGAAAAGCAGGGAAGTTTTGTCGCTGATTGTCAGATGCAGTGTCCGGATGGGTGCGAGCTGAATGAAGATGAGGTGAACGCGATGGCACGCGCTTTCGGTCTGGAGGACGACTTTCGCTGCAACATGATTGTTCGGCAAGGGGAGTCTGGCGAGTCCATGGATTCCTGTATTTTTCTGTCGAAAAACCCGTCGGGCGAGAATCATTGTTCAATTCATGCCTATGCATTGGATGCGGGACTGAACTGGATGGACATTAAGCCCGTGGATTGCATCCAGTATCCTCTGGCGGTATTTCACGAAGGCGGAAAAACAATCCTTGCACCCCAGACCACTTCATTCCTCTCCCATCTTCCCTGCCATGACAGTGGACTCGGGCCATTGATGTATCAGTCCATGGAGTCGACAATCCGATTCCTTCTAGGGGGAGACTTCTATGAATCGCTGGATCGGCATGTCAGGGAAATGCTTTCATCCGCTCCGGCGGTTTCCTGAGGGAAGCTCCGGTACCATGCAACACGAAAACAAAAAGATAGGGGTTGGTGGAGGATTCCGGCAGACAACCTTATTCTGTTTTGAGCAGACTGTCTTGAACGGCGTCATCGAGTGAGGGATCTGGACCAAGACGTGCCGTTTGGGGACCGGATGCTTTGTACCCTGTTTGGTGTGGGATACTCTCCCGTAGCTCCGGGAACAATGGGAAGTCTGGTCACGCTTATTCTTTGGTGGGCAATACCGGTCCGTTTCCTGTCCTGGGAGTGGTTTGCAGTTGTTGCTCTCGGCATTGCCGGGGTTCTTTCCGCGGGAAAATATTCCGAACGGACGGGCGTCAAAGATCCTGACATGATAGTAGTGGACGAGTTTGTGGGGCAATCCATTTCGCTCTTGATGACAGAGCATGATATTATTCATGGGTTAACCGCATTTATTTTTTTCCGTATTCTGGACATTCTGAAACCGGGCCCGATTGGATGGGCTGAGGATTTACGCGGCGGGGTCGGCATTATGGCCGACGATGTTCTTGCAGGGATCCTGGCAGGAGTGTTGACGATCGTTTTATTTCAATTTCTTCCGGTCGATCATCATTGACGGGGAAGATCATGCAGAGATGATGATGAAGAGAAGTTCCTTGGTCTTGGACGATCTGATGGAGTACAGAAATTTGGGTTTTGTTTCTGGATGCGCAGAGGGAGGAACTTTTGGCAGAAGATAGGGATCAAGTCCGGCAGAGATCACTCGATCTGGCTGTTTCACAAATTGAAAAGCAGTTTGGCAAAGGTTCGATCATGCGTTTGGGCAAGGACCAGGTGATCCAGAGTGTTCCGGTTATTCCTTCAGGTTCACTGGCACTGGATCTTGCTCTCGGGATCGGTGGCTATCCCCGCGGGAGGGTGGTCGAAGTCTATGGCCCTGAATCATCCGGAAAAACAACCCTTGCCCTTCACGCCATCAGTGAAGTGCACAAGACGGGCGGGGTGGCAGCTTTCGTTGATGCGGAGCATGCTCTTGATATCTCATACGCAAAGCGGCTGGGGGTGCGGACAGAAGATCTCCTGATTGCCCAGCCTGACACAGGGGAACAGGCACTTGAAATTACGGAAACACTGGTGCGATCCGGCAGCATAGACTTGGTTGTCGTCGACTCGGTCGCGGCGCTGGTTCCCCGGGCTGAACTCGAGGGAGAGATGGGTGATGCCCATGTGGGCCTGCAGGCCAGATTGATGAGCCAGGCCCTCAGAAAGCTGACATCGGCCATATCAAAATCCCATACGACTGTTCTTTTTATCAATCAGATCCGGATGAAAATAGGGGTCATGTTCGGAAATCCTGAGACAACAACAGGAGGCAATGCCCTCAAGTTCTATGCATCGGTCCGCCTGGACATTCGCCGCATCGAGTCTATCAAGGAAGGGGATCAGGTCCTGGGCAACCGGATTCGGGTCAAGGTGGTCAAGAACAAGCTTGCCCCGCCATTCCGACAGGCCGAGTTTGACATCTCCTTCAATGAAGGAATCTCCACTGTCGGAGAACTGATTGACATGGGGGTTGAAAATGGCATCCTGGAAAAATCGGGAGCCTGGTATTCGATGGGGAGCGAACGGCTGGGACAAGGGAAAGAGGCGGTGAAGCTTTATTTGAAAAATCATCCCGATGCCGCCAAAAAGATCGAACAGGAGATCCGGTCGAAGATTAAACCGGCATCTTCCCAGTCAGAACCGGCTGTTGCACCAGCACCTTCTTCTGCCCGAAAAGGCAAGGAGGCTTCGGGCCTGTCAGGAGAGTGATTCCGGAATCACAAGTGTCTGTCAGAGTGAAGGCCTTGTCTGATTTTTTAATCTTTAATCTTTAATCTTTGATCAGTGAATTTTGTACCAAATAGTCCGGAGCGTTAATGAATTCCTGGGAGTTAAGACAAAAATTCCTGTTATATTTCAATGCCTGTGGTCATGATGTCGTTCCCTCGGCCTCGTTGATTCCGGCAGGGGACCCGACCCTTCTTTTCACCAACGCCGGCATGGTTCCCTTCAAGGATGTTTTTCTGGGGGTGGAGAAAACGGATCGCAAACGGGCGGTTTCCATCCAGAAATGTGTCAGGGCAGGCGGCAAACACAACGATCTTGACAGGGTCGGCTTTACCAGACGACATCATACGTTTTTTGAAATGATGGGAAATTTCTCTTTTGGGGATTACTTCAAAAGGGAAGCCATTGAATTTGCCTGGAAGTTTTTGACGCGGGAGATTGGTCTGAGTCCCGATGTGCTCTGGGTTACCGTTTACAAGGAAGATGACGAGGCAGAAAGACTTTGGCGCGAGGTCACAGGCATTTCCCAGCACAGGATTGTCCGGCTGGGGGAAAAGGACAACTTCTGGCAAATGGGTGAAACCGGTCCCTGTGGTCCCTGTTCGGAGATCCTTGTGGATCAGGGAGCTGGTTTTTCCTGCGGTTCCCCGGATTGCAAGGTCGGTTGTGATTGTGACCGTTATCTTGAAATATGGAATCTTGTATTCATGCAGTATGACAGAAATTCCGCAGGGGACCTGATGCCCCTACCGCGTCCATCCATTGACACCGGCATGGGCCTTGAACGCTTGTGCGCTGTCGTACAGGGCAAGGACAGCAATTTTGAAACAGACCTTTTCATGCCTCTTATCCGGTCTGTAGAGGGGTATGCCCGGCTTCCCTACGGAAACGGAGCGGGAGATCTCGATTACGCCTATCGGGTTGTTGCCGACCATCTCCGATCTTCAGTCTTTCTCTTGCATGAAGGGATTGCTCCTTCCAACGAAGGACGAGGACATGTTCTGCGGCGGATCATCCGGAGGGCCATCCTGTTCGGAAGGGAGCTCGGACTTCCCTATCCTGTTCTTCCGGCTCTGGCGGAACAGGTTGCGCTGATGATGTCCAGGCCCTATCCGGAACTCGGAACATCCTTACCCAGAATCCAGGAGTCCTTACGCATGGAAGAAGGTCGTTTCCATCAGACGCTGGAGTCCGGCCTTCCCATCCTGCAGGAAATGATTCGTACTCTGGAAAAAAAACAGGAAAAGGTTTTTCCCGGAGAAATGCTGTTCTTGTTGCATGATACACACGGTTTCCCGCTGGATATTGCGGAAGATACGGCAAGGATGCGGGGGATTTTGCTGGATTACAAGGGCTATGAAGAAAAAATGGAAGAACAACGGGAGCGGGGGCGTTCCTCATGGACCGGAAAGAAAGAGGATTTCCCCCTGCCGGCTTCCCGGCTTTCTTCTCCTGTCGAGTTTCGGGGCTATGGGAAGGTCTCACTGCAGGGTTCTGTTGTCTTGCTTGTTCGTGGACAAGAGGAATTGAAGGAAGCCCGTGAAGGGGAAGAAATTATGGTTGTCCTCGACAAAACCGTATTTTATCCCGAAGGCGGCGGGCAAACGGGTGATGTCGGCGACCTGATAGGCCCGTTCGGTTATATTCGTGTAACAGGAACCAGAAAACCTTATCCAGGCTGGATCGTATTGACCGGGGAGGTGAGGTCGGGAAAGATTGCCGTTGGTGAAACGGTCGATCAGCACGTTGACGAAAACGCCCGACACAGTGCTGAACGGCATCATACGGCAACTCACCTTCTGCATGCCGCGTTGCGAACGGTTTTGGGAGATCAGGTTCGGCAGGCGGGTTCTCTGGTTTCCCCCGAAAAGCTGAGATTTGATTTCACCTATCCTCACCCCGTATCGCACGAAAACCTGAATGCTGTGGAAGAGTTGGTTAACCGCTGGATTCTGCAGGATTCCGAAGTTGACGCCCGGGAGATGGAGAAGAGCAAAGCCCTTGACATGGGGGCTCTGGCATTTTTTGATGAAAAATACGGGGACCGGGTCAGGGTCGTCCAGGTTCCGGGTACTTCGGTAGAGCTTTGTGGGGGGACACATGTTCATCACACCGGAGAGATTGGTTCTTTTCTCATCGTTCAGGAAACCGGTGTTGCGGCGGGAATCCGGAGAATCGAAGCAGTCGCCGGACCCCTGGCTTATCAGCGTGCGGTCGACTGGAGGCAGGAACTGAAGGAGCTCAGAGGTCTTCTGGAGCCAGGTGCTTCCTCCCTTTCAGAGAAAACCCTTTCCCTGCTGAAGGAGAATGCCGGCTTGCAGAAAGAGATCCAGACGCTGCGTTCCCGTTTGTTCGCCATCGAAGAAAAACATTCTAAAAAAGAATTCCTGGAGCAGGGAGGCCACAAGCTGGCTGTCGTTCATCTCCAGATGACAGACACCAGGGAAATCAGGGCCCGAATGGATGCGATCAAGTCTGGAATAGATTCCGGGGCTGTTTTACTGATCGGGGAGACGGAAGAGAAATTGACATTTTTAGGATGGACCTCACCAGATTTGGGAGACGTTTTTCCTATTTCGCTGTGGGTCAAGACTTTCGCCACGGAGGTTGGGGGAAAGGGAGGCGGAAAACCGTCCTGGGCGGAAGGGGGAGGGCTCAAGCCCGCCAATGTCCCAAGCTTTGTCCAGAACGTGAAAAGTCGCCTGGAGGAAGCGTTCACGGCCCGCTTCAGTTGATACGGGAATTTTCGGAGGATAGACGGATGAAACATGTGATAGGCAAGGTTCTGAACGGGACCATCGGTTTCCTGGAAACTGTCAGGGAGCAATCCCGGGAGTTTATCGAAAAGGGAGAAAAAAACGACGGCCCTTTTGCCAAGATCGTCCACAATGTTTTTCACGAAGAGGATTGGGCTGGGAAAAAAATGACCGGTCCATGGGTTGAAAAAGCTCTTCACGCCATGAATATTGCGACAAGGGATGACTTGGAAAATCTCCGAAAAGAATGGGAACGACATTCTTCCGGTAGCGAAGCAGGAAAGACCTGAGGACAGAAATCCTGCCGATGGTCGAAGAAACCAAAGGGGACCCCTACCCCCTGATCTGGCAGCCACCGTTGCTTGGAATTGATTGGGGTAAGTCACGGATAGGACTTGCGCTATCGGATGCTTCACTCCGTTTTTCAGAACCATTGGCTGTTCTGAAAAACACCTGCTCATTTTTACCTCCGTTTCTGATCCCTCTCAAGACGGCACGGTCTATCAAACGAATCTGTCTCCATCACGCGGTCAAGGGGATCATTTTCGGGGTTCCCTGGTATCACCTGAGCGGAGATCCCAACCCCCAATCCGCTGTTTTTCTTGAATATGGAAGACAGGTGCGTTCGGCAACAGACCTTCCCCTTTTTTTCTGGGACGAAGGGATGACAACCGATGTTGTCCGGGGAAAGGGAGAAAGCAGACGCTCAAGGAGATCCCGACAAGACAGAGAACCGGTAGACCATTATTCGGCGACCTTGATTCTCCAGAGTTTTCTGGATGAATGCGTGATCGGCAGTCGGGAATAACCAGATTGCAGGAGGAAGGACGGAGGGTGAGAAAAATTTCCCGTCAGATATGGATGAGCGGGTTGCGGTATGCAAAAAATGTTGTGACCGCCTTTGCACTCTTGCTCATCGTGTTTCTTGTCTGGAATGAGCGGGCCCTGTTTCACCGGCCTTCCGGCACCCCTTCGGCTTCCACGATTGTCCTCCATGTTTTGCCCGGAGAGACCTTTCGTTCGGTTGTTTTTGAGCTCTCCAGGAACGGTGTCACGCGGTTTCCCGAAACACTTGTTTTTTGGGGAGTCCTGCTCGGAATCGATACAAATATCCATGCCGGGGTGTACGAGATATCCCCGGAAATGTCGCCGTTCAAGGTATTGTATGACCTGCACAACGGTCAAAAGTACTTCTACCGGCTGACCGTACCCGAAGGGTTCACCCTCGCCCAGATTGCGCGGAGGATGGCACGTTTGGGGATCGGATCGGAGCCGGAGATCGAAAATCTGGCGTACAGTCCGGACTTTCTCAGGGAGGAAAATATCCCTTCTGCATCACTGGAGGGTTATCTTTTTCCGGATACCTATTATTTGCCGAAAGCGGCTTCTCCCAAAGACGTCCTGGAAATGATGGTTTCTCGGTTCCGGACGGTCTATCGGTTTCTTCGAAAGAACTCTCCAAATATACCCCATGAACTTTCCGAGAATGATCTGGTGACTCTTGCCTCAATCGTCCAGGACGAAACGGGACAGCCAAATGATATGGCCATCGTGGCCAGTATTTTCATCAACAGGCTGAAGCAGCACATGAAGCTCCAGAGCGATCCGACAGTCATTTATGCCCTGCACGGAAGACGAAGACTTCATGCCCGGGACTTGACTGTCGATTCCCCCTATAATACATACCGGTATTTTGGACTGCCTCCCACACCGATTTGCAATCCGGGAGAGGCAGCCCTGAAAGCTGTCATGAATCCAAAACCCGTTTCATATCTGTATTTTGTCTCGGACAGACACGGCGGACAGATCTATTCCGATACATTGGTCGAACAGGACAGGGCTATCAGAAAGGTTCTGAAAAACCATTGATTTTTGGCTGGTCATCAGAAGCCAGGACAGAAAGGAAAACGTGAACGATTCCCAGGAAGAAAATCTTCGACCGGCAGAACGCATCCCCAAAACCTATGATCCCTCCGGTATAGAGAAAAAATGGCTGGCCAGAACCAAAAAAAAGCCAAGGACACCCCGACTGGAAGCCCAGCCTTTTTCTATGGTCATCCCGCCGCCCAACATCACCGGAAGGCTTCATATGGGGCATGCGCTGAACATTACCCTGCAGGATGTCGTCGCCCGGTTTCGGAAAATGGAAGGCCAGGATGTTCTGTGGATCCCGGGGACGGATCATGCGGGGATCGCAACCCAGAATGTTGTCGAGCGTCAGTTGGCGAAACAAGGGATCGCACTGAACTCCCTGACGCGCGAACAGTTTGTGGAGAAAGTCTGGGAATGGAAGGATTCCATCAAATCGGGAATTCTTGACCAGATCACCCGTCTGGGAGCATCCCTGGCATGGGACCATGAACGGTTTACGATGGATGCCGGTTTTTCCCGGGCAGTTTCCGAAGTTTTTGTGAGATTATATCGCGAAGGTTATCTGTATCGGGGAGAGAGGATGATCCACTGGTGTCCCCGATGCCTGACCGCTCTCTCGGATGTGGAGGTTTCCTACACCGAAACGACCGGGGTCATGTATTTTGTCCGCTATGCCGAGTCCCCGGGACGAACCCACAGTCTGGTTGTGGCGACAACACGTCCCGAGACCATCTTCGCCGATCAGGCCCTGGCTGTCCATCCGGATGACCCGAGATATCAGGAATGGGTTGGGCGGAAGGTGTTTGTCCCGCTTATCCAGCGTGAGATTCCTGTCATTACGGACCCCGCGGTAGACCCGACTTTCGGAACGGGCGTCCTGAAGATCACCCCGTCCCATTCCATGGCGGACTGGGAAATCGCAAGCCGTCATGGAATAGGTGCGCTCGAAATTATCGATCCGACCGGAAGGATGAATGAAAAGGCGGGCCCACTTAAAGGACTGACGCGGGAAGACGCCCGGGAAAAGATGGTCAATGAGCTGTCAGACCGGGATTTCCTGGAAAAAGAGGAAACCAATACATCTTCCGTTGGTGTCTGTTACCGGTGTCAGACGGTGGTTGAGCCCCGACTTTCACTCCAATGGTTTGTCCGGATGCAGGAGCTGGCAAAACCTGCGATCGATGCGGTCCGTGAAGGGAAGATCCGCTTCTTTCCGGATGGATGGAAGAACACATATTTTGACTGGATGGAAAACATCAGGGATTGGTGCGTATCCAGGCAGATCTGGTGGGGGCATCCCATTCCTGCCTGGTATTGCAGGGCTTGTCACGAAACAGTCGTGGAATTGGAAAAACCTTCCACTTGTCCTCATTGCCAGTCTGAAGATTTTATCCGCGATCCGGATGTTCTGGACACCTGGTTTTCATCCGCGCTTTGGCCCTTTGTCACTCTGGGATGGCCAGACGAGAAACCGGACTTCACCCGGTTTTATCCCACATCCCTTTTGGTGACGGGGTTCGATATCCTGTTTTTCTGGGTTGCCCGCATGGTGATGATGGGTTACCACTTTACAGGCAAACCTCCTTTCAGGGACGTTTATATTCACGCGCTCGTCAGGGATCAGTTCGGTCAGAAGATGACCAAAAGCAAAGGGAATGTGGTCGATCCCCTCGAAATCATGGATCGCTATGGAACGGATGCCTTTCGGATGACTCTGGTTCACATGGCTTCTCCCGGTCGGGACATCCGGTTGTCAACCGAAAGGGTTGAAGGGTTCAGGAACTTTGTTTCCAAAATCTGGAATGCCTTCCGGTATATCGAACGACTGGCTCCCGGAGAACAGAACATTCCGGTTGTGGATCCTTCTTCGATAAAAAGTCCGGCCAATCGTTGGATCCTGGACGCCCTTTTCCGGGCGGTGGGAGACATGCGCCGGTATTTTTCGGTTTACCGCTTTGATGAAGCCGCCAATACGCTTTATCATTTCACCTGGCACCTTTATTGTGACTGGTTTATCGAAGCCTCAAAGTCCATGCTCGACAGAACAGAAGACGACCCGGAAAAGATAGAGACAATGAGGGTCCTGCGTTATACCGGTTCCGTTCTATTACGGATGGCCCATCCGGTTATACCGTTTGTCACCGGAGAGCTATGGGAAATTCTTTACCCGGAAGAGATCGCCCTGGAAGACCAGACTTTTCCGGAACTCGGGGAGGTTCCTGCGGAAACCTCCGGAGCGGTTAGGGAGTTTGAGTCCATGATGTCACTGGTCGGTGACGTGCGACAGACCAGAAGCCAGTTGAAAATCAGTCCTTCCATGGAAATCGGTGGAACGCTCGTTGTCAACCCCTCTCTGAAAGACCGTTATTCCCGTCATCTTCCCTTTATTTCCCGAATGGCAAAGATCGCTATTTCCGACATTGCAGGGGAAGAACCGGAAACACCTTCCGGAATCCGGATTTCCTTTCCCGAGGGAGCTCTTTTCCTCAATCTGGAAGGAATTGTCAATTTGTCGAACGAAGAAAAGAGGCTCGGAAAGGAACTGGAAAAACTGAACCAGAAAAGGGAGAGTGTGCTGGGTCGTTTAAAGAGTCGCGAGTTCCGGGAAAAAGCGCCTTCCGAAGTCATTGAGAAAGATGAAAGGCTGCTGGAGGAGGCCGCCGAGGAAATCAGGGGTCTGGAATCGGCCTTGCAGCAGGTCAGGATCCTCCTGTCAAAAGGAGGCAGCCGTTGACCCACTTTTTAGATCCTGCCATCCAAGATGTGCTCCTGGGTTTTTTGAAAGAAGATATTGGACGGGGCGATGTGACAACCCTGTCAGTTTTTGACGAAAGGGAACGCAACCTCCGGACGAGAGGAATTCTTGTTTCGGAAAGCGAAGGTCGAATCTGCGGGATTCCTTTTGCGGAGTTCCTGCTCTCATATCTCGATTCCGGGGTAAAAATCAGCTGGAATGTTTCCGAAGGGGGGAAGTACGGGGAGGGAGCGGTGCTGGGAACAATCGAATGCCGACTGGAGTCTCTCCTGGCCGGCGAACGTCTCATTCTCAATCTCCTCAAGCACCTTTCCGGTATCGCATCCATTGCGTCCCTTTTTATGGAGCGTGCCATGAAAGTTCGTCCGGCGGGTCTTCGTCCGTTACGTATCGTGGAAACCAGAAAGACGTTGCCGGGTTTACGCTTCTTCCAGAAATATGCCGTACGTGTCGGAGGAGGTCATAATCACAGGTACTGTCTGGATGACGGAATCTTGATCAAGGATAATCATCTTGTCGCTGCCGGTGGGGTTAAAAACGCCCTGGACCGTGTGAAAAAGTACGGCCCTCACCCGCTTCGCGTCGAACTGGAGGTCGATACTGCCGAACAGGCAATCGAAGGTGCTTCCGAAGGAGCCGATATCCTTCTCCTTGACAATATGTCACAGGATTTGCTCGAAAAGTTGGTTCCGCGCCTGAGGCTATTGAAACCCGGCATCATCCTGGAAGTGTCAGGCGGGGTGACACTTGACCGGATCGAATCGCTTGCGCGCCTGGATATCGATATCATTTCCGTGGGTGCCCTGACACATTCTTCTCCGGATGCTCCTCTCCGCCTCGACTTCCAGAGATGAGTCCGGCAGGGCCCCCGGAGCCTGTCAGGGTTACCGGAGACCTTCCCCTGTATTATCTGGAGACTGTCGAGTCCACAAGTGCTTATTTAAAAGAATGGTCTCGGCAGGAACGGCTTCTTTCCGGAACCGCCCTTTATGCCGGGGCACAAACCTCCGGTCGTGGCCGAAGGGGGAACCGATGGGTCCATATTCCCGGTAATCTGGCCATGACAATATGGGTAACCGAATCTGATCTTCCGTCCGATCCGCCATGGACATTGAAAATGGCCTGGATACTGCTGGGATATTTATCGGAATTCGGTTCATCCGGTTTTCTGAAATATCCCAATGACATTCATCTCTCCTCCGAGTCAGGAAAGATTGCCGGAATACTTGTCGAATGCCTCAACAACGGATATCTGATCGGTCTGGGCATCAACCGCTTTTCTCCGGAAGAAGTCAAAAATGCCGCGGGATGGGAAGCGTTGCCGGACCATCATGCGATGGCTCTTTCCCTTTCCCGGCGGATCAGGAATCAATTTCTAGGATCCAACAAGGAGAAGGTCCCTTCCGACGTTATTATGGGCGATCTTAACCGTCGTTTGTTATGGAAAGGGGAGTGGGTGGCATGGAAGGAAACCGGTTCGGCTTCCCTTTCCCTTGGAAAAATAGTCCGCCTGGATGGGACTGGCCGTCTGGAGATATCTGATCCGGATGGTAGATCACGCTACCTTCCCGAAACCGTCCATGCTGTCCGTCGCGTGGATCCAGCTGAAAAGATCCGGCCTTGATCACCGTCAAGATGGGTGTCAGCCGGATAACGCTGGCCGTTCATGACAGGAAGGGGCGAATTCTCTCCATCCTGGTCCGAAAAACCCCGCACGAGGAACTCTCTCCGGAGGGTTGGGAAAGCCACCTTTCTCTTCCGGAATGGTTCGGTGGCCTCAAAAGTCCCGTCGCGATAGCTTCGGTTGTCCCCCAATATGATACCGCTCTTCAAAAGGCTCTTGTTGCCGGTGGAAAAAAATGGATGATTCCCTTGACGATTCCGGACTGGGGGCTGGCTGTTCGATACTCTCCCCAAGGGGCTTTGGGGGTTGACCGCCTTGCCGTTTGCAGAGGGTCACTGGAGCGGTTTCCCGAACTGAAGCGCCAGGGTTGGGTTGTGGCAGACTTTGGAACGCATACGGTTCTGACGGTTGTGATCAATCATACGATTTTCGGAGGAAGCATCTCGCCCGGAATCATGACACAGCTTCAATCAATCGGGCGGGGACTTGTCCTCGGCCGATACCCCCTGCAATATCCGGAGCGGCCGGTGGGTGAGAATACGGCTGAATGCGTGTCATCCGGGGTTGTTCTGGGTGCCGTCAGGGGTGTTGAAGGCTTGTTCCGGGAGATGGAGGCCGCGATGGGCCAGCAGCTGACCCTGGTTTTGACCGGCGGATTATCACGATATCTCAGACCCCTGTTCCGTTTGCCAAACAGGTGTGACCGTCATCTTGTTCATGCGGGAATATGGGAAGCTGCCCATTCTTCAAGAAAAAAAAGGTCGGTGGGTAGATAAAGGACATGTTTTTCACAAAGAACGAAACTGGTCGCAAGGACATTCATGCATTTTTGGGCAGATGTTTTGTTCCGATCGAATCAGGTTTGTCGGTATTCTTTCGGGAAAGACCGTGCGGATCAGTCAACCCTTCCGGTTTCAGGATCAGATAGAGGATGATCCCCAGCAAAAAAAGACAGGAAAGACTTGTCAGTAGAAAAACGGAAACGAATGCGGCACCCATTCCGGTAACCCTCCTCAGGTTACCTTATCGGAAAAAAGCGTCAGGTTATAAAGTTCGTGGTGTCATATCTTCTCCGGAACCGTTCCGCCAAACAGGACTTTTTCCGCAAGCGCCGATAACCTTCGCATTTCAGCGCTGACGCCCCGAAGAGCATCCATCTGCCCATTCTCTTTTGTGCGGTCCGTTGATACAAAGGGCTGTTCATTTTCATCAGCGAGCTGATGAAACCGTTCTTCCAGATACTCCAGTTGGGAGACCCCGAGGGAACCCAGTATATCTCCGGTTGATTTTCTGGACAGCCAGTAACTCATCGGGCACGGAGAAAGTAAGGACTGCCCCGTCCTTTTGTGGGCAGAATCTTCGGACATCCCGTTGTCGAGGTTGGAAAGAATTTCCCTGTGCGTTTTTCGCCCGAGGAGGTATGAGATATGTTCCGGTTCCCACTGGACGTGGAATTCCTCCGTATATTTTTTCCAAGGCTCGTCCCGGGCGGAAGCCAGCCCGGGGTCGAAGGGGTGGATGGCATCACCACAGGTTATTCCCGTACACCAGTCGAATCCGAGCCGTTTCAGAATCATGGCGGTTTCCACGTCGTCTACGGCAGGGACGATCAGCTGTTTGTCCAGACTGTTTCCCAGCAAAAAGATGGATCCCAGAATTGCCAGGGAATTGGCTTCATGGGACATGTCCCTGACAAGCGTGGGAGATAGCTCCAGAAACTGGACGGGAAGGAGGCGAAGCTGGAAAAGGGTATTTTCCTGGTCCCCCACCCGTTCTATGCCGATTGAAAATCCGTCTTCGGCCAATCTGGATATTGCTGTCGGTTGTATAAACGGGTTGGAATAAGGAATCATTCCCCGGAGTCCGATCATGATCCGGGATCGGGAAGGTCTTGGTATATTTTCGAAGATTTCGTCAAAAATGGGATAGAAGTCCGGCTCCAGAACCTGATGGAAGAGAAGGGAGATTTTCAGAAAAGCTCCCGGGTATAAAACGCTGATTTTTTCAGCAGTTGTTCTGGCCGTCTGAAGGAATTGCCTTTTCTCCTCCGGCGGGGTGATGGTGCTGGAATCCGGCTCAACGGAATAACCGGGTGTGCTCCGGAAAGCCGAAAAGGAAAAACCGGTGATTCTCCCCGTGCGCAGAGAACGGACAGGATTCAGGACCATCGGTTCATTGTCATCGTATATCACCGGTTCTGGTTCCCTTTTGGAACAAACTGTTCCCTTTTCTTCCAACGGTTCAGGGGTATACAGGACAAAATTGTTCTTGCCCCGATTTTTGGCCTGATACATGGCCTGGTCGGCGTCACGGAGAAGACCGCTTGCGTCCTTGTTATCCTCCGGAAATACCGAAATGCCGATACTGGTACCGATCGTCACCGACTGGCCGTCGATTGAATAAGGGGCATGGATGGCTTCCAGAATTCTCTGAGCGGCCTTTTTTACCTCGCCCGGATGCAGTACGTTGTTCAGAATGATGACAAATTCGTCCCCTCCCAGCCTGGCGGCAAAATCGCCCTTCCGGACAAGCGATTCAAGTCTCCCTGCGACCTCAACAAGGAGCTTGTCGCCAAAATCGTGTCCGAGATTGTCATTAACTTCCTTGAAGCCGTCGAGATCCAGAAACATGAGCGCCATTGAACGCTTGTATCGTTTGGCGATCTCCAACGACCGGGCGAGTTCTCTTTCCATCATGTTCCTGTTTGCCAGTCTTGTCAGTGGGTCAAAATAGGCTTTCCTCCGGAGCTCTTCCTCTTCCAGCTTCATGGTTGTCAAGTCGGTTTCCAGACAGACGAGATGCAAAAGTTCGTTGTTGGTTCCAAAAACAGGGGAGATTCTGATTTCTACAGGGTAATCCTCTCCTCCTTTCCGTGGGGAAACATACTGTTGTGTAAATGTTTTTTCCGATCGGATGCTCTCCCAGAGAGGACTGTCGACCACCGTCATTTCGCGGTTTCTTGAAAAAAAATATCCGGGAAACTCCGAAACCTCGGAGAAACTGCACCCCTTGCTTTCCAGGTAGGCGTTGTTTGCCCATTCGAGTGTGCCACCGGGACCCGCAATAAACATGGGCGTATTGACAGATTCCGTTGCAATTTTCTGCAGGCGGATCTGCTTTTGTTCGTTTTCGTGAAGGTATGCCACTGCAAGCTTGTCTGCGAGATCTTTCATAAAGGGGAAAATGCCGGAAAGCGAGGACGTGTTGAAAACGGAGACCCCGACCGTTGCAATCGGGGGGTGACCGGGAAGTTTGACAGGGAAAAAAGCGCTTGTCTCGACGTGGTTCTTTTGGAAAAATGTTTTGTAAGGTTCCCGGTATTTTCTGCTTTCAACCACTTGGACCTTTCCCGTCTGCATGGATAATGCCGATGCGGAGGAGGAGTCCGGATCATTGATCATGGTTTCCAGAAGATGACGGACCCGGCCCGAATCTTCCGAAAACGATTCGGCAAGGCCCAGGATGCCAAGTCGGCCGTCCGGGTTTCGGGCGATGATGGCCGAGATGCCCAAAGAAAAACTCTGGAGAAGAGTGTGGAGCAATCCGGGAAAGGCTTCTTCGATCGGATGATTTTCCAGGATTTGCTTGTCGAGTAAATGAAAGATTTCCCTGATCGCTTCCAAAAGACTTTGTGAAGTAATATCGCGGACTACCACAAGAATCGCATCCTGTTCTTCATAGGGAATAACGGTTCCCTTGATGGATGAAAGGATGGACGTCCTGTCCGATCTCTTGATCCGTATGTTTTCCGAATCAAAGAACCCGGTTTCAGCAGGGGACAAACCTGATTTTTGAAATTTCTCCCTTATCTCCGGAATAAATTCGGTGATTTTCCTTCCAATCAGCGCTTCGGTGAAATAAACCCCCACCATGTAGGCAAAGGACGGATTGGCTTCCAGGACCTGGAGCGATCGGGGATCGAACAGGACAAGGCCGTCCGGGGTGCTCTCAATCATCTTCCTGTACTTTTCTTCACTTTTGCGGAGCTTCTTCTGAAGGCGCTTTCGGGTACCGATATCCCTGAAAACGACCACAATTTCCTTCAGAGTATTGTCCGGGGCCTGGAACAGGGGAGTGAAAATCAATGAACTGTCCATTTTTTCGCCGGTTTTTTTGATCAGGGAGAATGCTTCCGTTTCGTAAAAGTTCCCGGATAGGGCGGCATGGCGGATACGGGCCTGAATAAATGTCTCAGGCGAAACAAATGTCTCTTCCTTGCTTTCTGACGGAGCGAACAATGGACTGGCCGGTGAGCCGGAGAGTTCGTCGGACGAATATCCAAGCAGTCTTTCTCCTGTTGTGTTGAGAAAAAGGATGTTCCCTTCCGGGTCGAGTTCCATGACACCATTACCCAGGTGACGGAATAAGGTGGCAAGATGGTTGCGGGAAGATTGAAGTTCGTCCTGAATTTTTTTTGATTCAGTCCGGTTCTCGACGGTGGCGACGATACGGGGGTGTCCTTCGAAAATCGTTTTCTCCAGCCGGACATGAAGATGCAACAGATTTTTGTCGCGGCTGAAGATCTGGGTGTCAAACGAGAGGAAGCCGATCCGGTTATCGATCAGATCCCGGATTTGGCTCTGGATAGCGGAGTGGCCAAAATGCGGGTCGACAGGAGGGTCGGGAATTCCGATGAGTTCGGATGACCGGTACCCCGTCAATTCCTCAAATCCCCTGTTGACGGCATCAAATCTGTCCATTGACACCGGGAGGAATGCAATTCCCGAGACGGAAACATTGAGAGCCTCGTAAATCGCCATGTTTCTGAGATGTTTCCGATAGCCTTCCAGCCAGGCAAGCAGGATTGCGACCAGACCCAGGAACATCAACAGTTCGAATACCTGAAATAAAATGATCTGGCGGTTGGTCTTCTGGGAGATCAGGAGGGTTGACCTGGTCATCCGGGACAATGTCAGCAATATAGAGGATGTTTGTTGGGAGAGGGAAAAAACGTATGCCGGATCCGGGGGAACGGGAGGAGATTGACGGATATTCCCGATCAGGTTGTCGGTTTGCTCGATCAGTGTAATGATTCTCTTTCGGTCAGGCCCGGGAAGGTTTTTCTGTCGGGAGCGTATATCCATCAACAGCGTTTTTGCGTGGATCAGGTAACCGTGGATCCTTTGGATATTGCCCGATATTTTTTCTCCTCCTTTTGGAGGAGACTTTTCCAGATAGTGCAGGGTGGTATTGAATCCCTGCAGGTCGGAGTTTATAAAGTTATAGTCGTGCAGCATCCGGGTAAGACGGGGGGAGTGAAAAAGGGTTTCGTAGGCTCCCATCGCGGAAAAGAAGATCAAGGGAAACAAAAAAAAACCGACCATTTTTTTTTGGCGGCTGACGGACCATGAGAACGGAGACAGCAAGGTGGTCTTTGAAAGGATATGTCTGATCCATTCGTGAACAGTCATCATGCTCCCATGGGCTGAAAGACCATCCCCGCCCCTGCGACCAGTGTCCATCCAGGTGAGGGTAAAATTGGTCAGGTCATTCTTTGGACAGAATTTTAAAACAGCCGATCAATCCGTTCCGGTGGCTCAGTCAAAAGCCAAGAAAAATCCGTTTTAATTCCAGAATTTTATGCTATTTTTCAGGAATTCGCCATTCTTTCGTTATCACTCCGGTTTGATGTTCCAAATGTTTGATGTGGTTTGGCCTTTCGAATAGCTGATGCCAATTGTCGTTGCAATGCGAGATACGGGCATTTTTTCCCCTGGTTCCGGATGGATGGGGATAAAAAAACCATATAAAGTGGAACTCGCCTTTTTTTATTGACTTAATGACGGTTTTCAAATGATCATATTAGAGTGCAAATCTGTATTGTAAGAGGAATACATTTTTGCCCGACAGAGAAAAAATATGAAGGGGTGATGGAGTTCACCTGAACGGCCCTCTCCGGTTTTTTGGAGAGGGATGATGACTCCTGTGAGGGATGGTTTGTCCATGTCTTCAGGAGCCCGTATCAGGCCAATCTGTTATCCCTTTTCTTTTGTCTTGTGGTCGACAGGATTTTCAGGGGTTGCCTGTCGGAGTCAAAAGGTCTTCTCTATTGGGGGTACCGGCTGGGAATGCGGCTCTTGGGACAGACTTGAAAGGACGCATGGATGGAAGACATTCCTTTGGAAGAAACCCCCGAAAGAGGGTGGAAGGTTTTTCTGGGTTGGCGGATTCTATTACCGCTTGCTGGCCTTCTGCTCACATTGATTTGGGGCGCCAGTCGTTGGCTTGAAGACATGCGCTATGTCTATTCTGACGATGTCTATGTCCAGGGGAAGATCACACTGGTTTCCTCATCCATTCCCGGACGACTGATCGCCCTGAATGTCAATGAGGGGGACCCTGTCCGTATCGGGGATATTCTGGCCACGCTCGACCGGACAGGTGAAGCATACCAGAAATCCCACAATGCGGGAAAAAACCTTGAGGCTTTCAGCGCACTCCGGAAGGACATGTCTCTTCTAAGGGATCTCCGTCATCGGGAAAAGGATGAGCGGGACCGTTATCTGCGATCGAAGGAGCTGCTGCAGTCCCGCTTCATCTCTCTTCAGAAACTCGAGGATATCCGTACACAGTGGAGAAAGATCCGCGCAAGGAGGAAAGAATTGCAAGCGGCAATTTCTGCGGAAGAGCAGTCGATGGAAGTGACTGAAGTCCACCCCATGAACCTGACGGTTTTTGCGCCAATCAGTGGCCAGGTTGCCCAGAGGCTCGTGAATCTGGGGGAGACGGTGAAGGCGCAGCAACCGATCGTCAGCCTGATCAATATTCACGACACTTCCAGCATCTGGCTGGACGCATTTGTCAGGGAGACCCAGGTGTGGAAAATCAAGCCGGGACAAAAGGTCCGGATCCACATTGACAGCTGGCCGAAAGACACGTTTTATGGGCATGTCCTGGAGTTTATCCCCGCAGCTTCTCAGGCTTTTTCCCTGCTTCCTGCCCAGAATGCGGCGGGGACATTTGTCAAGGTGGTCCAGAGGATTCCTGTCCGGATCGTTTTTGACAGCCTCAAAAACCGGACAATCCTTCCAGGAATGTCGGCGGAAGTTTGGATAGACCGGAAAAAGTCTCCACCGGTCGTCGTCGGAAAACGCGGATGAATCTTTTTCCTGTCAAGTGGCAGGACGGCCTTTTTTTCCGGACAACCATTCTGCTGACATTTGTTTTTTTTCCCGTTCACCTGGTCTTCCCGGATGAACCGGATTCTTCTGATGCAGGGGTTCCGGTGACCCGGGCCGAAGTCATGCGGGAAGCCCTCAAGAACAATCCCGGCATTGTTGTCCAGGCCAACCGTTTTGCTGCGGCCGAAGAGGAGGTGGGAATCCGGCGGGCTACATACTTTCCCCAGATCAGTCTCAACCTGGCCCAGCTATATCTGAACAGCCCTCTTCTTGGAATCTCGTTTCCGAACGAGGCGCCGCTGGCGCCGGAAGCCATCCTGCCTTCTTTTACCCAGGAGATCTTTGAATTTGGCCGCCGCAGAAACCAGGTCCGTGCCGCTGTCCTGAATCGTCAGGCCAGAAGATGGATGCTGGAAGAGGCCCGTCTTTCCGTTGTATGGAAAGCCGCGATGGCGTTCGACCAGCTGTCCATGTATCAGCACCTTCTGCGGGCGGCGCGTGAAAACGAAAAGGCGGCCCGCAGGCACCTTGACCGGACCCGGCTTCGACTCCAGAAAGGACTGGCCATTTACCCCGACTTGACCCAAGCTCGGGTCTACTGGCAAAAATCCCGGCTTCAGGTCATCCAGATTGTCAATAACGTCCATAAAGCGCAGGCCGACCTGGTTTATGCGACAGGGCATGAAAAATTCAGGGCTTACAAGGCACTGGAGGGTTCCCGGCAGGTGATGTTGCCGGGAAATCCGGACGTTCTGGTCGAAACAGCAATGGGACAGCGCCCCCTTCTGATCGCCTTAAGGAGAAGGGATCGGGAAAAGCAGGTGCTGGTCAACCGGACCTTTGACGAGCATCTTCCCCGACTCAGCCTTTTCGGGACGGGTCTTTTGATTTATGGCCTTCCCCCGACGGTCACAGGAGCTCCGTCGTCGAGCGGGATGTTTTTCCCGGGATTCCAGTCGGGCCTGATGCTCAATATTCCTATTTTTTCGGGAATGAGCGTGGTCCATGAAACCGAGAGGGCAAAAGCCCGCTTCAGGAAAGAGATTGCAGATACCCGGCTGGCGGAAATCCGGGTCGCAAGAAATGTGCGAAAAGCCTGGTTCAACCTTGAAACGCAACGGAAAAAGGTTGAGCTCGACCAGACGGAAGTCGAGAATGCCACTGTCAATCGGGAGATGGTCAAAAAAAGTTATGACAAAGGACTCGTTGACAGCGTCACCCTGATCCAGGCCCAGGCCGAGTATGTGTCCTCTAGGGAGACGTTAATCGCGGACCGGTTCCGTCTGAAAATGATTCTTGACGAAATCGAATGGCAGGTTGGTGTCTGGCCCGCTCCCCTGGAAAAGAGGGCGGGAGGAAGTACAGGAAGCGGATAGCCTCGCTTCGGAAAATGCCTGCAAAGTCAATGCCTATCCAGCGTTCTCTTGTCTTTTTTTCCCCGTTGCTCTACCATTTCCGGGAATCGGAATATCGATAAAAATTCTCTGTTTGTTCGCCGGGACAAGTAAAGAGGGATGTCTGCGAAGACAGGGAAACCCGGAGAACCAGGAAAGGAGGTGTCCATTGCGCCCAAGGAAAAGAAGAAAAGTCTCCATCGTCGGAGCCGGGAATGTGGGCGCAACCACAGCCCAGAAGATCGTTGAAAACGGGTTGGCAGATGTTGTGATTCTGGACGTGAGGGAAGGGATGGCCCAGGGAAAGGCGCTCGATATTCTGGAGTCAGGTCCTCTCCTGGGTTTTGACACCCGCATTGTCGGATCAGGAAACTATGAAGCGATCGAAGGTTCATCCGTGGTCGTTGTGACCGCCGGGTTTTCGCGGAAGCCCGGCATGACGCGGGAAGATCTCCTCCACAAGAACGGCGACATCATGATCGAGGTAGCCGGAAAGATCCGCCAGCACGCTCCTGATTCTGTTGTCATCATGGTCACCAATCCGATGGATCTGATGGCTTACATGCTCTGGAAGGTGACAGGCTTTCCCCGCGAACGGGTGATTGGCATGGGAGGCGCACTCGACTCTTCCCGTTTCGCGTATTTTGTGTCGGAAATTACCAACACTTCCGTGTCCAATATCCAGACGATGGTCATGGGGGGACACGGAGATGATATGGTGCCCCTCCTGGAGTTCTCGACAATTGCGGGAGTTTCCCTGAAGAAGGCTCTTGAGCCGGATGTTCTCAACCACCTGGTCGAAAGGACCCGTGACGGAGGGGGAGAAATTGTTCGTCTCATGAAGGATTCTTCTGCCTATTTTGCTCCGGCGGCCGCAATTTATTCCATGATCGAATCCATTCTGCACGACCGTCACAGGGTCATTCCCAGTTCGGTCTACCTGGAGGGGGAGTACGGGGTCAAGGGGGTGTTTTCAGGGGTTCCTGTACAGATAGGAAATGTCGGACTTGAAAAAATTGTTCTTCTCCCACTCTCTGCTGAAGAGGAAGAAGCGTTCCACAAGTCCACCGAGTCCATCCGGCAGGGAATCAACACGATCGACCGGCTCTTTCCTGACCTGGGGCGCTCCTGACTCCGGATGACAGCATCGACAGGTTGTCCGGCGGATCCGGTTTTGTCCGGAAAATCTCCGGAATCCAGCGGACATCGATGGGATTGAGGGAGCGTTTTTTTCGAAGTCGCTTTCTTGTCCTGGGGATTTCCGCCATCCCGATCATCCTGACACTTGTGTACATGGGCTTTATTGCCCACAGGCACCTCCAGCAAAGGGGAAAAGTCCCCGTGGACAGTCATCCTTTGCCAGCGGCTGAAATCCTGATCCGCAACTTTCATTATTCAAGGACTGTTGACGGGAAGACAAAATGGTTTGTCGATGCTTCGCGGGCATCTCTGGGAAAAGATCAGTCCAGGACCAAAATATGGAATCTGAAGGCCCGGATTCATGTTCGTCGGGATCTTCTGCTGGTTGTCACCGGGGAAAAGGGGGTCATTGACCAGATCAGTCACCGCTTTTATGTAGAGAAGGTTACCCACCCGGTTTCGGCTCGGTTTTCCAATGGTCTGACGGTCGTCTCCTCCCATCTCAACTATCTGGACCGGCATGATGAAATCAGGACGGAAGGTCACGTCATCATCCTGGGACCGAATATGATTATTCAGGGAGAAGGTCTCCACTCTGTTCCCCGTAACCAGACATTCCGGATCGACCAGAACGTACGTGCTGTCTTTGCAGGTTGATAATTCTATGAGAAGCCATCGGTTCCGGGGTGTTTCAGAAAGCCTGCATCTGCAGCGCCACCTGTGGCAATGTGCGGTTGTTTGCCTGTTTTTTCCCCTGCTTTTAGCTGCGTTTCCGGCATGGGGGGCGCCTCCGGTGTCGACAGTGATCAATGCCGACAGGATGCTGGCCGAAAACATCCAGAATGAGATCCATTTCGTCGGCCATGTTCACCTGGTCAAAAAGAATCTTGTACTCAATTCGGACAGCCTGGATGTTTACTTTGTTCCACCCGCCAAGGGCGCCACGCTCATGGACAATATGCACGCCCGGCAAAAATCCCAGAAAATACAGACCATGATTGCCGTCGGTCATGTGTTTATCAGGAAAGGAACCCGGGTGGCGTATGCGGGGAAGGCCGTTTACATTGCCCAGAGCCATCTCTTCGTCCTGACACGTTTACCCGTTGTCATCCAGAACGGGGACAGGATTTCAGGCGAAAAAATTACTTTTTTTACCCGAATCAATAAAAGCCTTGTTCAGGGGCACAGCCTCATGCTTCTTCACCCTTCGGGAAAAAAAGGGAAGAAGTCGGACGGCAAGTCCCCCCATTCCGAAGGGAAGAGCTGACCCCGTGTCGATTGAAGTGATGGATCTTCGGAAAAACTACCGGAAACGTTGGGTTGTGGACGGAGTCAGCATTAGCGTGAACCAGGGAGAGGTTGTTGGCCTTCTGGGTCCAAACGGGGCAGGAAAAACAACAACCTTTTACATGATTGTCGGTCTGGTTAGGCCGGATGGTGGACAGATCCTCATGGATGATCATGATATTTCCCAATATCCGATGCATGTGAGGGCCCGGACAGGGATCAGCTACCTTCCCCAGGAGTCCTCCATTTTCAGAAAACTGACTGTCGAAGAAAACATCCTGGCGGTTCTCGAATATATGGATATATCCCGGACGGAACGTCAGGAACGACTTGAGCGCCTGCTGGAAGAGCTGAATATTGCCCATCTCGCCAAAAACAAGGCCTATACGCTTTCCGGAGGGGAGAGAAGGCGGGTTGAGGTCTCCAGGGCGCTGGCGACAAAACCCCGATACATTTTGCTGGACGAGCCCTTTGCAGGAGTCGACCCTATCGCTGTCATCGAAATCCAGAAAATCATCGCACAGCTCCGGAAGAGCAATATCGGGGTGCTGATCACGGACCACAATGTGCGGGAGACGCTGGAGATTACTGACCGGGCCTATGTCATCAACCAGGGGAAGATTCTCGAGGAAGGCACTCCCAGGAAAATCGCTTCAAGCCCAAAGGCCCGGGCTTTTTATCTGGGTGAAAAGTTCACACTCAATTCTGCAGTCATGGAGGAAGAAATTTGATTCGCCAACGTCTGGAAATCAAGCTGGGCCAGAAGATGGTGATGACTCCACAGCTTCAGCAGGCTATCCATCTGCTGATGCTGGCAAAACTGGACCTGAGGGAAGAAATCCTGCAGGAAACCCAGACCAACCCCCTTCTGGAGCTGGACGAGGAAAACGAATGGGATGAACCGGTCGAGGACGGATCCATCGACATCATTCCCTCATCACAGGAAAACAATGACGGGGCAGAAAAAGACGGGGAAGTGCCGGACCCGATGCTGAGCTGGGACTATTCCGTCCACGAAGACATGGATGATTCAGGCCTTTACCAGGAGGAGCGTTCCATCCGGGAGGACGCGGAAAGTGATTTTTCCTATGAGAAAATTCTGGCGGCCCCGACGACACTGGAAGACCATCTTTCATGGCAGATTTCCTTTCGGGAGATGACGCCCGCCGAAAAGAATCTTGCGCAATTTCTGATCGGGAATATCAATGAGGATGGTTATCTGGTCCTGACGGAAAAAGAGGTTCCGGAAGCTTACCGGAGCCATCCGGAGATGTTTGAGCGTGTGCTTTCCTGGGTACAGGAATGCGATCCACCCGGAGTAGGGGCGCGAAATTTGCGGGAATGTCTGATGATCCAGGCTAAACTTTTGAATCTTGAAAAGACCGTCGTCTGGTCTATTCTCGACAACCACCTCGACGAATTCATGGAAATGAAATACAAAGGCATCGCGAAGGCACTATCGGTGACGGTGGAGGAGGTCCAGGACGCGGGTTTGATCATCAGGAAGCTTGAACCCAAGCCAGGAAGACCTTACTTCAGGGATATGGCAGTTCCCATCTCTCCTGATGTACGGTTTTATGATGCCGGCAACGGAGAAATCAGGGTTTCCCTGAATGAAGAAGGTGTTCCTCGACTGAGGATTCAGTCCGCCTATCGTTCTCTTCTGAAGACCATGGAAAAAAAAGACAAGACGCGGGAATATATTGAGGAAAAGTTGCGTTCAGCCCTGTGGTTCATGAAGTCGATCGAACAGCGGAAAAAAACGATTCTGCGCGTTGCCGAAGCGGTTTTACGACATCAGGAGGAATTTTTTCGCCAGGGTCCTCGGGCGCTGAGACCTTTGGTCCTGAAGACGATCGCACAGGATCTCGGGTTGCACGAGTCGACGATTTCCCGCGTGACGAACCAGAAATATGCCGAAACCCCTTTTGGGATCGTCGAGCTCAAGTTCTTTTTTTCGGGCGGACTGCCCTCCCAGTCAGGTGCGGAGCACTCATCTGTCAGCGTCCGGGAGAAAATACGGGACATGGTCCGTTCGGAGTCAAGGGAAGCACCTCTGACCGATCAGGAAATCATGGGCCGGCTGGGTCAGGAAGGCATTGTCATTGCGCGCAGGACGGTTGCCAAGTACCGGATGGAGCTGGATATTCCTCCGGTCAACAAACGCAGGCAGGAACGTGTCGTCTGATGTTGTTCTTCATACCTTTTACGAGAAAGGGGAATCACGCATGCAAATCACGCTGACGGCCAGACATATGGAGATCACGGAAGCCATCCGGTCAAGGATCCAGGAAAAACTGGAAATCCTTGATCGCGTGGCTCCCGAAAATTGTCGCGCAGATGTTATTCTGGCGGTGGAGAAATTTCGCCAGAAAGTGGAAGTAACACTTCACGCAAATGGCCGGCTGATCCATGCCGAATCTGTGACAAACGATCTTTATGCATCGATGGATCTGGCGGTCGACAAACTCGAGCGGCAATTGGTCAGGTTCAAGGAAAAGATCCGCCATGGTCATAACATGAACGGCCAATCCGCTAAAGGAGCAGGAGAACAGTCCTCATCCGTTTCCGAAAAGCCATTGCCGGAACTGGTCAAGACCAAAAGGTTTCCCGTCAAGCCGATGAGCCTGGATGATGCCATTCTCCAGATGGAGCTTCTGGACAAGGATTTTTTTCTGTATACCGACGCCTCCTCAGAGTCACTGCGTGTTTTATACCGTAGACGTGACGGAAGTCTGGGTCAGATTCAGCCCGAATAGGGACAGGTATGGGGAGACAGTGAGATGGCCAGAACCCGCATCCTGTTTGTCAGTGGCCTTTCGGGCGCAGGGAAGAGTCATGCGATCCGGGCGCTGGAGGATCTGGGTTACTTTTGCGTCGACAATCTGCCGCCGCCATTGTTGCCGACTTTTTCGGATCTGGTGACCCATCATGTGCCAGAGATGTCCCATGTGGCGATTGGTGTTGATATCCGGGAGAGGGAGTTTCTGGACCGCTTTCTCAGGTTTTATGACGAATTCAAGTCTGCCCATCAGAATGTCGAACTTGTTTTTCTGGATGCGGATGATAACGAGCTTGTGAGGCGTTTTTCTGAAACCCGCCGCCCTCATCCTCTTCTGCGCGGAGAAGGGACGCCTGTTATCGAAGCGATCCGGGAGGAGAGGGAAAAAATGGCCCAGCTCCGGCAACGGGCAGACAGGATTGTGGCGACGACCGACCTGCGGGTGTCGGAGCTCAAGTCGATCCTCAAAAAGTATTATGGAAAAGGGGAGAAGGAAGAACAGTTCAAGCTGTTTTTGATGTCGTTCGGGTTCAAGTACGGGATCCCGATTGATTGCGATCTCGTTCTGGATGTCAGGTTTCTTCCGAACCCGAATTATGTTCCCGGACTGAAGCCCTTGACCGGGCTGGAACCTTCTGTCAGGCAGATGGTATTTTCCCAGGGCGGGGAAGGTTTCGTCCGGAATACTGAAGGGTATCTTTCGTACCTTCTCCCCCAATATGTTGAAGAAGGCAGGAGTTTTCTGACTGTGGGGATTGGTTGCACCGGAGGAAGACATCGTTCGGTGGCGATCGCTGAAACTCTGAAAGACCTCTTCCAGAGCCGGGGTTACGAGATACGGGTCATTCACAGGGATATAGAGAAATAAATAATGGTTCATGGCGAGGGCGCGGCATGCGGCATGTTCTAGACAGTGAAAAATTCAGGAAGCTCATTTTCGCAGGGTGGATCCTGCTTCTCCTGACAGCTATACCGGGCTGTGAGTCGGCTCCCAAGAAAAAGCCGATCTATTCTTATGAATTGCCCTGGTCGGGAACAGTCATTCATGCGGATACGCTCATGAAGATTCCGGGGGACCCGTTCGACGGAAACAAGAGGCTGGATGCCTATTTCCAGGCCAAAAAACAGGCCGAATTGGTGTTGCTCCAACAAATCAGGCAACTGCATCTGACTGAGCAGGAAACAGTGGGTGAGGCCATCGACCAAAAGCCGGTAGTGATGAAACGGGTCCGCCGATTTCTGGATCATGCAAAAATTGAAGACGTGGCCTATGTGCCGAATGGCGGAATCCGTGTGAGGGAATCGGCCTATCTGGGCGCCGACTTCCAGTCACTTCTGGGTGTGACCCTGCATCTGATGCCGCGGAAGAAAAAGAAAATTCGGGGAGCGGCAACGGCGGCACATGAAGGTGGTGCAGGGGGAACTGGCGCCGGAGGAATGCCGATGATGCCGATGATGCCCTGAATCGATTGAAGGCGCCCGGGAAGGAACAGGCAACGATATGATACGTTTCATGACTGCCGGAGAATCACATGGTCCGGCCCTGGTGGGGATCATTGAAGGATTGCCTGCGGGAATGGACCTGACGGTCGACATGCTCTCCCTGGACATGGCCCGGAGAAAAATGGGCTACGGTCGGGGGGGGCGCATGAAGATCGAGTCGGACGAGGTCCGTTTCCTGACAGGGGTCCGAAGGGGGAAGACATTGGGTTCTCCTGTCACGGTCCTGATCGAAAATCGGGATTTCAAAAACTGGCTGGAGGACATGGACCCCGGGCCACGTGAAGGGCCTCCCGGACGCGGGGTGTTCACCCCCCGTCCGGGTCATGCTGACTATGCCGGGGCGGTCAAGTATTTTCAACGGGATCTGCGAAATGTCCTGGAAAGGGCCAGTGCGCGGGAAACGGCTACGCGGGTTGCCTTGGGTGCGATCGCCCGGCAGTACTTGAGAATTTTTGGAATCGAGGTAGCTTCGTTTGTTGTCCGGATCGGTCCGGTCGAGATCGGGGAAGGAGCGCTGCCCCCGCCTTCCTTGTCGATGGAAGAATTGCGGGAAAAGGTTCTGGCATCCGAAGTGTTCTGCCCGGTTCCTGACCAGGAAAAAGAGATGATTGAAGCTATACGGTCTGCCAAAAAAGCCGGAGACACGCTGGGTGGTGTCTTTGAAGTCCGGACGACACCTCTTCCGGTGGGGCTAGGAAGTTACGTCCAGTGGGACAGACGTCTTGACGCGGAGTTGGCCAGATCCCTGATGAGCATTCAGGCCATCAAGGGCGTCGAGGTCGGTCTTGGTTTTGAAGCCTCCCGACGACCGGGTTCGGCTGTCCATGATCCCTTTGTTCCCGGCAATCCCGCGGGGGTTCTTGAACGAACAAGGAATCATGCCGGTGGACTCGAAGGCGGTGTAACAAACGGTCAGCCACTCCAGGTCCGTGCAGCGATGAAGCCGATATCAACCCTTTATTCTCCTTTGCCATCTGTCGACATCCGCACCGGGGAGCCTTCACCGGCCACAGTGGAACGCTCGGACATCTGTGCGGTTCCGGCCGCTTCCGTGGTCGGGGAGGCCATGGTCTGTCTGGTTCTGGCCCAGGCCGCCTGTGAAAAGTATGGAGGAGACTCTGTGGACGAAGTCCTGGGGCATTTCAGGGGGACATCGGAACAGAAAATCCGTTGGGAAAGAACTCTTGAAGGTGATGGAAAATATCTCTAAAGCCGGACAGGAACATTCCATCCTGCTGGTGGGGGTCCGGGGTGCCGGAAAGACCACAATCGGGCATGCACTGGCCAGAACTCTTGACCTCCCGTTTTATGACACCGACCGGTTGGTTGAGGAACGGCTGGGGGAGTCCATCCCTGTATTCTGGGCGAGGGAAGGGGAACCGGCTTTCAGGGAAGTGGAGACCGATATTGTCAAAATGCTTTCCGGATTGCCGAAAGGCGTGATTTCAACGGGAGGCGGCATCGTCCTTCGGAAGGAGAACCGTTCCCTCCTTTCATCTGCCGGAACGGTTTTCTATATCCGGCTCAAGCCGGAAACCCTGATTCCGAGACTCCAGAACTCATGGGGATCTCGTCCGCGTCTGATCAAGGAGATTCCCCTGGAAGCAGAAGTAAAGGAAGTTTTTATTCAACGGGATCCCCTGTATCAAGAGGTCGCCCATCATGTTATTGAAGCGGACGGACATGGAATTATTCAGGTCGTCCAGATTATCCAGCGTTATCTGGTCGAGAAATAATGAAGGACCTTTAGATATGAAAGGTCGTTTCAGTGAATTTTCGTGAGATAATGGTTTCATCCTCTTCTGGACCTTATGCGATCCGGCTGGGGAACGGAATCCGGGAACAAATTCCGGACCTGCTCCAGACTCTCGGATTTCCCCAAAATGAAAAGATTGGACTGATTTCTAATGAAACGGTCCGTGTCCTTCATGCAAACGCTCTTTCGTCGCGACTGGAAAAAAAAGGTTATCCCGTTGTCAACTTCGATTTTCATGACGGTGAGTCCTACAAGACCATGGACTCTGTCATGTCTTGTCTGGAAAAACTGCTGTCAGTCAAGTGGGAAAGGAAAAACCCTCTCATCGTTCTGGGAGGAGGGGTGACGGGGGACATGGGGGGATTTGTCGGGTCCGTTTTGCTTCGGGGCGTTCCCGTCATCCATGTACCTACGACTGTCGTTGGTCAGGTGGACTCATCCATTGGAGGAAAAACAGGTGTTGACCATTCCGAGGGAAAGAATCTGATCGGTTCGTTTTACCCTCCCAAAGCGGTATGGATCGATCCGTCCTATCTGGAAACACTGTCTTTGAGGGAAAGGCGTTCCGGTCTGGGGGAGGTCATCAAATATGCGATGATCGGAGACAAAAATCTTCTGGAATTTCTTGACGCCGCCCTGGAGACACTGGCATCCAAAAACTTTGACCGGGAGGTCTGGGAAAAAGCGATTTTTTATTGTGCTTCGGACAAGGCACGGATCGTTTCGGAGGATGAAAAAGAATCCGGGATCAGGATGAACCTGAATTTTGGCCATACCTTTGGGCACGCTCTGGAACGGGCGACGGGATATCAGGGTCTCCTTCACGGAGAGGCTGTGGGTTTGGGGATGATTGTGGCAGCCCGTATAGGTACACTTCTGGGTATCACGGAAAAAGGGACGGAGGAGATCATCGTTGATTTCCTGCAGCAAGCACATCTTCCATGCGAGTGGCCGAAAGAAATCGCCTACAGGGATCTGGAGCGTTATCTGAGGAACGACAAAAAATCTTCTTCCGGGATGGTGACTCTTGTGCTCCCTGTCCGTCCGGGAGAGGTGGTTCGGACGAATCAGTATGAGCCTTCCGTTCTGGGTTCCGCTATCCCCTGAGGCCAAGATTGAGGATGAAAATGCATGAAAAAAGATCATGACAAGGATGGGCTCCGGAAAATGGAAAATAATCCGTCACTGCCGTCACTGATGGAAAAGGATCCCCTGTTCAAAGAACTGGATCTGCTCCGGGGTCTTCTCAGGATGATGCACAGCAACGGTTCCCTGGAAGAAACTCTCGGACAGGCCCTCAGGATTTCGCGGGATATCCTTCCTTTTGACTGTGCATTCATTTATTTTCTGGAAGGGGAAGGACACGACCTTGTTCTGCGGGCGACCTCCAACATCTATCCCCAGGCGGTTGGACAGGTCGTATTGCGGATGGGAGAAGGGGTGACAGGCTGGGTAGCCAGGGAAATGTCCCCGGTCATCATTTCGGAAAAAGCCTGGGCGGACCCTCGTTTCAAGATGTTTCAGGTGTTCGAGGAAGAACAATATGAGGCCTTTCTCTCACTTCCTCTTGTCGTCAAGGATATCCTCCTGGGTGTTGTCAATTTCCAGTTCAGGAAGCCCTTTATCCCGTCGGACGATGACCTTGAACTCCTGACTCTGCTGACGCAGGAATTGTCCCTGGTCATCCACCACCTTCTGCTGTTCGAGGATGCAAGGAAAAAAGCCAGGCAAATCGAGGCTCTCTCCCAGGTCAGTCAGTCCATTGCCTCCAACCGGTATCTGGAAGAAATCCTGCATCTGATCGTAACCGTCACCGCTGAAATGACAAACTCCAACCTCTGTTCCATCATGATCCATGATCCCGAAGAGGGACTCGTGATCCGGGCGACCCAGACATTATCCCAGGAATATCGGAGCAAGCCGCCTATCAAGATTGGGGAAAGCATATCGGGGATCGTTTTTCGCGACGCAACCCCGATCCAGGTAGAGGATGTCCAGAGGGATCCCCGCTATTCGTTCAAGGATTTGGCCCGCAAGGAAAACCTGGTGTCCCTGCTTTCGGTTCCGATGATGATCAAGAACAGGGCGATCGGGGTTATCAACGTCTACACGAGCCAACCTCACCATTTCTCCAATGACGAGATCAAGGTCCTGCAGAGCGTGGCGAATCAGGCTGCCATCGCCTGGGAAAACACGGGACTGCTCCAGCGAAACCTGGAGATGGAAGAGGCGCTCGAAAGTCGGAAAAAAATTGACCGGGCCAAGGCCTTGTTGATGAAATCGAACGGGATTACTGAGGATGAAGCTTACCGCCTTCTTCAGAAGAAAAGCATGAATATCCGGAAATCCATGAAGGAAATCGCGGAAGCCATCCTGCTGGCCCATGATATGAAAATTGATACGTAGAAAAAACCTATTCGTCTGCTCAACGGTAAACACATGGAGGTAAGATGGACAGGGGCCTTTTGACCGTAGGATCCATTTTTCTGATTTGTGCGGCGATCCTCGGGGTGGCCCTTCTGGGAACCGAGCTCGCACGGAAGCAGTTTCCGAAAGCGCTGGGATTTCTGCATCCGACTCTAGGATTGACAGGTATCCTGATGCTGGTTGCGCGGCATTTTATTCTGGGCCCGCTCAAATATATGGACGAAGGTCTTCTATCCTTGCTGCTGGCTGTTATTTTCGGCTTGCTTCTCCTCCTGAAAGGCTTTGGAGGACAACGGATGGTCAGGGTTCTGACATTTGCCCATGGTTTTTTTGGTCTTCTGGGTCTGGTGCTGATTCTATGGCAGCTTGCGCTGAATAAAAACCTGATAGGGTAGAAATGCCTGCAGAATCCCGAATGCGGAGTCCCGTCCCAAAAGGGCTGCTGATCGGGGTGGGAATGGCTGTCCTGTTTCTGGCGAAGTCATGGCCAGCATGGGCCTTGACGGGAGATAGTATCCTCTTCCCCCTTCCGGCATTCTCCATACATCCTTCCTCCCGCACCTATAGTTTCTTGAAGGCTCAAAGCATCCTCCATGAATTTTCTGAAAAAATCCGCTCCCTTCATTCCTACCAGTGTGTGATGAAAAATTTTTACGGAAAAGACAATCGGAAACCGGATGAATGGTTTGAAATTTCCGTCCGGTATCCGGAAAAAAAAGTCCGGATCAGCTTGATATACCCGAGAAAAGGCGCCAGACTGGTCTACCGGGACATCGCCCACAGGGTCCGGGTCAAACCTTTCGGTTTTCTGGGCCTGGTCCTGACATTGTCGCCCCATAACAGTCTTCTGGTCTCAAGGTTCGGTCACACGATTGACCATGCGGACCTCAAGAGTTTCCTGGCACGCATACTGGTTCCCGCCTGTCTTTCAAAATCTTGTGTTTATCTGGGAAAGGGAAGCTGGAAAGGAACTCCGGTGAATATATTGAATGTGGCTCCCGATGTTGTGGAAGCCCGTCGAACATTCGGGCGAATGCTTCTTTTATTCGATCAAAAAAAAGGGTGGCTCCGGATGGTGGAGACGATTTCACCACAAGGGAAGTTTATGGAACGGGTCGAGTATGAAAATTGTGAGGAGAATCCTGTTTTTCCTCCAGGCTTTTTTAAGCTCTAACTTCGCTGGCCTTCTCCCCTTGCGTCAGCCTGACATCTGGGAAAAAAGGCTGGGCGGTATATCCTGGATCAATGCGTCTTGTCCTTTTCCGGTGTTTCCCCCATTTCCGAATGCAGAGTGATGACTGTCTTGACGTTTCCCCGGACGTTGAAATCAGCAACGACCTCCAGAAAATGCGGTTTCAAAAGACGCATCAGATCCTTGTATATGATCGAAGCGGATTCTTCGTGGGAGATATGACTGGTCCTGAAAGAGTTCAAGTAAAGTTTCAGGGATTTGAGTTCCACAATGAGATCAGAAGGCCGGTAACGCAAATGGATTGTGGCAAAATCCGGATAGCCCGAACGGGGACAAAGACAGGTAAATTCAGGGAAGGAAATCCGGATTTCAAGCGGAGTTCCACAAGAAGGTGCAGGCCATTTTTCCAGATGGTTTTCCCGAATGGCAAGATCTCCGTAGCGAAGCTCTTCGGTCTCCGGTGTGACCGGTTTTTTCTTTTTATTTTTTAACGGGGGCATACTTCATGGACTCCAGAAATGATTCGGGGGCAGCAATCACTGTGAGTGGTGGGCGGAACAGGGCTCGAACCTGCGACATCAGCTGTGTAAGAGCTGCGCTCTACCGACTGAGCTATCCGCCCGGTATGGATGCGTGAAGTTTCCCTCCGCCTGGGGTGGCGCAGGGTAATAACCGTTCTCGTATTTCTATGGGAAGCGAGGCCGGCTGTCCCTGGCGATCAATACAGACAAGGACCGTTTTTCCTTCCCCGGCGGTGATTCCTTTCCGGGTCATGTTGAAAACGTTATATTCGAAGATCATGAGTTTTCTGGACAATGAGACAAGACGGGTCTGAACCTGGACCAGGTCATCATATTCGAGCGGAGACCTGTACTGACATTCCAACCTTGCAACAACCAGAAAAAATCCCGTGTCTTCAAGATTTTTATAATCAAAACCAGCTGTCCTGCAAAAATCCGCCCTCCCCATTTCGAACCAGATGGGGTAGTGCGAATGATGCGCCCGTCGCTGTCCGTCAGTTTCGGAATAACGGACCCTGAAATCCGTCTTTGTCACCATGGGCTGATTATGTCACCCAAAACAGGGAGAATCAACTTACCAAAAAGCCTGCTCCAAGGCAAAGGTCCTTCCGGACAGTGTTCGGGATCACAATCGGATGGTTCATACTTGATTGCTGCCCAAAAGTCCACTATGATTGTCCAAGTTTCTGAAGGCAGACATCCGGGGCCGTAGTTCAGCTGGTTAGAACGCTGGCCTGTCACGCCAGAGGTCGCGGGTTCGAGCCCCGTCGGCCCCGCCATTGTTTGATTCGGATATCGGGACATTGTACTCCTTTCCTCACATGTGCGCTTCATTCTCAAGAATGTGAAGGGTTTGATCCCAAAGGCACCATCCATGCCGGAATGCGCATGAACATATTGGCATTGTGCCAAATACAGAAGACTTCATCCTGCAGATACCTCAATGATTGGTCTGCCCCTTATGGCTTCGTTTTGTGATGGTCTTTTTCCTCCGGAATCCCTTTTCTGTTCAAACATCCGACCCTCTTTTCATTATTCCGGACACGCTGACGACCTCAGAGAGGTTTTTTTCAAAGAAAGAACCCCATGACACTTTTTAATTTCTTGTCCCAGGTCAGTCCGATGGCGGAAGCTGTTCTGGGGACGCTTCTTTTTATGTCAGCCCTGAGTTGGGGAATCGTTTTCTACAAGCTTTACATCGTGTCCCGGTCTGTCCGCGAAAACCGACAGTTTGTCAAGGCGTTCAAAAGAACGGACCGATTTTCAAGACTTTATCAGGAAGCGGGTGAATACAAGAAGTCGACCTTGGCTTTTGTTTTCCGGGCGGGCTATGAGAAAGTCCAGGCGCTGAAAGACAAGTGGATGGTCTCCGGAGGGAGGAGTTCCGAAATGGACCTCGATGTCATCCACAGGACCCTGACTCAGGCCACCCAGGAGGAGCAGGCCAGACTGGAATCCTATTTGCCCGTGCTTGCGACAACAGCCAATATATCACCGTTCGTCGGATTGCTGGGAACCGTCTGGGGGATCATTCACGCGTTCAGGGATATCAGCCAGCAGGCTTCTGCCAGCATCGCTTCGGTGGCACCCGGAATCGCAGACGCCCTCGTGACCACGGCGGCGGGCCTCTTTACGGCCATTCCGGCTGTGATTTTCTACAACTATTTTTTGCAGAAAATCCGTCAGATCCACGGGGTGGCGGATACGTTTATCCTTGAAATCCTGAATGTCGTTTCGGAAGAGCGGTGGAAGGACTGATGAAGATCCAGCCGAGAGGCACGCGAAACGACATGCTCTCCGAAATCAATATGGTTCCTTTTATCGATGTGGTCCTTGTCCTGCTGATTATTTTCATGCTGGCGACCCCGCTTCTGTACAGGGGCCTCAAGATCAACCTTCCCAAAACTGCGACCAACAGTATCAAGAAGCCGATCCCGAAGGTCGTCGTCTCGATTACCCACCAGGGGACGGTCTTTGTGGGGAGACACAAGGTCGAATGGCAGGATTTGCGGCCGATGCTATCAGCCTATTACCAGAAAGACAAAAGGGTTGTGGTTTATCTGAAGGCAGACCGGAAAGTCAATTATGGTGTTGTCGTCCACCTGATGGATATTGTCAAGCAGGCCGGTATTGACAGGCTTGGGATGATTACCATGCCGACACCCCAAAACACGGAATAGACATCTGTGATCCATGCCGAATCCCGCCGGGTAGGGGGTGTATCGCCCGGTTGGTTTTTGTTTGTCTCCTTGTCGTTTCACATCGCTGTCGCCTTGCTCCTGATTTTCTATCACACGACCAAGTCCAAAGGTTTTCCGGAGGCCACGACCGTTGAGCTGGTTTCTGAGGTTCCTCCGCAAAAACAGGTTCCGATTACCCTGCCACCCCGGCAAGTTGTGAAAAAGTTGGTCCGGAAACCCCTTCCTGTCCATCCATCCTCTCCGGTCCGGCATCTGCGTGTTGTCAAAAAAGCGCGGATTCCTCTTCTGCAAAAAAAGAGGCAGGTGAAACCCGCACACCTGAAAAAAACAGCTCATCGATCCTCCGTCAAACCTGTTCAGAAAAAAAAGGCTTTGCACCCTCCATCTCCTTTGGCTCATCATGTGGTATCCAGGATGGCGAAGAATTCACATCCTCTGGCGAAACCTGTACTGAATCCTTCAAAGGTTCCCAATCCGCATCCGGCTCCTGTCAAAATGGACATTTCCGGACAGTCGTTTCCGACCTTTCTGGAACATTTGCTGATTTCCCGTATCAAGTCGAACTGGTTTCCTCCGCCGGGAACGAAAGGATTGAAAGCCACTGTTCAGTTTGTCCTGATGAAGAACGGTCATGTCAGTGACCAGCCGGTGGTTGTCGGTTCATCCGGAAACACCATGTTCGACGATGCGGCAAGGATGGCCATTCTGAGATCAGTTCCCTTCCCTCCCTTTCCGCCAGGTTTTTCGAAAGACAAGGAGGTAGTGACTGTGACACTTGAAGCTATTCATCATGGAGGCGTTCTTGATGCGAGGTAGGGGGGAAGACATGCCGGTTTCTCGAATTGGCTGGCTGTTGATATGGGGACTGTTTTTATGGTTTTCCTGGAACGTTCCGGATCGGGCTGATGCTGTCAACCTTAACGTTATTACAAACCAGACGGCCCTTTTCTTCAAGGTGTCATATGTCCCCCTCGGCGCCCGCAATCTTTTGCCGGCCGATGTCCGGTATGTCAATCACCTGATCGCCAAAGACCTGGAGGAGTCTGGGTATTTTGAAATGGTGCCACTTGATCAGAAAGTGCAGTCATCACTCGCGAACATGCTTTTGACAGGAGAATCAGCCAGACAGCTGGGAGGGATCGGGATCGAAGGAGTGATCGGGGCCCAGCTGATCAAGGATGAACTGGGAACCCACCTGGTCGGCATTGTCCGTGATCCGCTGAACGGCTCGGTCCTGTTGTCCAGAAAATATACGACTACCGGAAATGTCCGTGTCGTTGTCCACCGATTTGTGGACGACATTGTTTTCCAGTTTACCGGATTCAAGGGCGTTGCGGATGGCCGGATCGCATTTGTCGGTAAAAACAGGCGTCGCGGTTATGATCTCTATGTCATGGATTTTGACGGAGAGGGGATTCACAGGCTGACCTGGGACAGGGTCCTGGCTTATACACCCGCATGGTCGCTGCGCAAACATCTGATTGTCTACACATCCTACCTTCACGGTGTCCCCCAGATCCTGGCCTATGATCTTTCAACCGGCCACAGACAACCTTTGGCTCGATTCCCGGGTCTTAACATAACACCCGGATTTTCGCGTGACGGGGAGAAACTCGCAATGGCTCTTTCGAAAAGCCGGGTTTCCCAGAATACGGAGATCTATGCCTATGGAGAACGGGACAAGCGGTTTTACCGCCTGACGTTTTCTCATAGCAACAATCTGTCGCCTTCCTGGTCTCCGGATGGGTCGCAGATCGCTTTCGTATCGGATCGCGACGGACATCCCCAGATATTCGTGATGGACTCGGACGGATCCAATGAACACCGGATTTCATTTTCGGGGTTCTACAATGTTTCCCCTTCCTGGTCACCGAGGGGTGATGTGGTCGCATATGTTTGCATGAACGAGAACCATCGTCCTAAGATATGCCTCACAACTCCGACAGGCGATCGATATGTACAGATTACGCATGGTCCGGGACAGGACGACAGCCCCGACTGGTCACCTGACGGGAGAACCATTATCTTTACACATCAGGTCAAGGGACACAGTTTTATTGAAAAAATGTTTCTGGACGGAACGCATCTTCATCGGCTCGGGGTTTTTCCCCATTCCGTGATCACCCCGGTCTGGGCTGTCCATTGATGAGTTGTCGAGCGGGATTGCTTTCTAGAAAGGATGTCTCGATGTTCCTGGGAAAGATCTCTTTAGGCATTTTGGCTGGTATGCTCTCTCTCTCCATGCTGGGATGCGCTTCGTCGATGGATATGGCGGATCTTCAGGCCAGAGTGGATGCCAACACGGCCCAAATCAACAAGATGAAACAACAATCAGGCACCGGGTCCATCTCAAAGGACAGTGTCAGGCTTGCGGATATTGAAAACAGGCTGGATCAGCAGAAAGCCCGGCTGTCAACTCTCAGGGGGCGTCTTGATGTCATCGATCACAGGCTGGATCAGATGATGGAAAAAATTGATGAACAGAACGCACGGATCAAGTCCATGGGAACCAGCGCACCTCCTTTGGCATCAACCTCTCCGGGCTCCCAAAGCCAGGTGCCCAACTCTCCCCCTGTTGTTGCCACGCCAGTCGCACCAGCTCCGTCTGCCGCTTCCGTGTCTCCGGCAACATCATCGCCTCCGGTGGATGTGTTGTACCGGCAAGCCATGAATGATTACCAGACGGGGCACTATCAGCTGTCAAGAAAAGAATTTGCCCAGGTCGTCAGCCTTTATCCCCATTCCCACCTGGCTTCATCGGCCGAATTCTGGGTCGGGCAGTCGGATTTCAATATGAAACATTACGATGGTGCAGTTTCATCCTATATGCATGTCATCAAGGATTATCCGGACAGTCCGAAAAGGGCGGTGGCCTATTTCAAGCTCGGACGGGCATATGAAAGCCTCGGAAAGAAAAAAGAGGCCATTCACAGTTATCGGCGCGTCCTGGAGCTTTTTCCGCTGGAAAGACAACTGGATGAACTGGCCAAAAGACGGCTATCCATGCTGGAATGAGCCCGTGTTGTCAGAAAGGGGAATAGGCGTCGGCCTTTTTTGACTGTCCTTGTGCGCGGCGTTCTCGAGTCGCTGATCTTTATCCCTCAACGAAAGCCGGTCCATCCTGAAGCAAAAACCCGGATGGTTCAGGATTCCTTTCCCCCGAAACCTCCTGATGTTCCCCATGGGGTGTTCAGGGGAGCTCCGCTACATCAACGGGTTGTGGGAAAAAAAGCATCATCCGCCTGGACGGCAAGAGGTATTGGGTAGGGCTTTCCCGGGAGGTTTCGGATGAACAGGATTCAGGAACTGGAGCAGCTGGTTGTAGACCAGATCGCGGCGGGAGAGGTGATCGAACGGCCGGCCTCTGTCGTCAAGGAATTGGTTGAAAACAGTATTGATGCCCAGGCCAGCAAGATTTCCGTCTATCTCGAAGAAGGGGGGCGAAAATCGATTGTCGTTTCGGATAATGGCTCGGGTATTCATCCGGACGATATCGCGCTCGCATTTAAGCGTCATGCAACAAGCAAAATCCGTTTGGTTGAAGATCTCCTTTCGACCCGGACAATGGGATTTCGGGGAGAAGCGCTGTCTTCAATTGCCTCCGTTTCCCATGTAAACCTGAAGAGCCGAATGTCCGGGCAGGAGAAAGGTCGGGAGATCCGGATTTCCCCTGGACAAACAGAGAGCATATCCGACTGGGACGGACCTTCCGGAACAACCGTCGAGGCCAGGGAGCTTTTCCACAATCTGCCCGTCCGCCTGAAGTTCATGAAATCCACACAGACAGAACAGTCTCAGGTGATCGAAACCCTTTCATGCATTGCCTTGGGACATCCTTCGGTCCAAATCCACCTCTTTCTCAACGGGAGGCCTGTTTTGTCCCTCCCCGCCCGGCGGGATCGGAGACTTAGACTGTTGGACCTCTATCCGGCCCTTTCAGAAAACGATCTTTCCAACATTGTTCTGGAAGGGGAAGGCATCCGGATCGAAGCGGAAATATTGTCCCCCGGAAAAAACAGAAAAGACCGGAAATTCCAGAACATTTTCCTGAACAGTCGCTGGATCCGGCATCCGGCACTTCTTCAGGCTATCTCCCAGGGTGCATCCGGGTATGTGCACAAGGAGGTACAACCCGGCGCCTGGATCTGGATCGAGATCCTCCCGGACAAGGTGGATGTCAATGTTCATCCGACGAAACGGGAGGTCCGCTTTCTGGAGTCCGACAGAATTTTTTCTCTCGTGCGGAGAGCTGTTCAGGAAGGATTGAAAACATTCCTTGAGGTTGCTAGCCCATCTCCGGAAGGATCCGGTCCCGAGCCTGGAAGCGGTGAGCTTGTGAAGCTTCAGACGCAGGATGCTCCGCCCACAGCGTCGGCAAATTTTTTTGCCCGGGAAAAAATGGAAAACGTCACTCCGGAAGTCTGGCGCATGGAGACCGGACGGTACAATACCCCGAACCTTTTTTCTGGCCGACAGGGGGAGGCCTCCGGGATTCGTGAACCAGATTCCCTCATCCACAAAATCCAATCATCCCGCATAGGGCATGCAACCTTAGATAAAAGTTTTCGTGATCTTCCTGAGGTACTGAAGTCTCTTCCCCCTGCGTCATTTTCATGGCGATCTCCTTCTTTGCCGGATATGCCCGTACAGGTCCTGACCCAGGTGTACGGAACCTTTATACTGGCCATCATGGGAAAGGATCTTGTTGTCCTCGACCAGCACACCGCCCATGAAAGGATCCGGTATGACGCCTTCAGGAGGGGCCTATCCGACGGGAACATCACGACCTTGCCTTATATTTTTCCCCAAACAGTCCGCCTGTCCCCACTGGAAGTGCAAAATATCGAACAACGGATAGATGAGCTGTCCCATCTCGGTTTTGATGTGGATATCCAGGGACCTGAATCTGTCAAGGTCTCCGGCATCCCCTCCCTTCTGGAGGGGGAGGACCCATCAGACCTCCTGCAGGAACTTTCCGAGTCCAGCCACCAGTTCGAATGGCCTCTCGTCCGTTCGGACAGGATGGATGAAACCTTGATGACCCTGTCCTGCCATACCAGTGTCCGGGCCAATCATATATTGGGGAAGGAAGACCTGATCCGGATCATCCGTTCTCTCCTGGATACAGAATTTCCTTTCAGTTGTCCGCATGGTCGCCCTACCATTCTTTCCCTTCCGCAAGATCTCCTTGAGAAATGGTTCCAGCGGACCTGATGCACATAGACATGGTGGTCGTCGGTCCAACGGCGTCCGGAAAAACATTGTGGGCATTCAATTGGGCCCTCCGGCACGGTGCGGAGATCATTTCTGCGGACTCTCGACAGATTTATAGCGAAATGGATATCGGCACGGCAAAACCTTCCGCTTACCTCCGGCAAGAAGTAACGCACCATCTTCTGGATATTCTCCATCCGGGAGAGCCATATAGTGCCGGGCAGTTTGTCCGGGATGCCCGTTTGGCGATTCGGGACATTCGAAGTCGCGGAAAAAAAATAGTTTTGGTGGGGGGTACGGGGCTCTATATCAAGGCCCTTTTATTTGGATTGCTGGATTTGGGGCCGGAAGATGCGCATGCCAGGGAGACTTTCGACCGTGAAATGGATTGTAAGGATACCGAGGCACTTTACGAAGACCTTGTTCGAAAAGACCCTGACAGGGCCGACAAAGTCTCCTCCCGGGACCGTTACCGGATCCTCCGGGCTTTATGGCTGATCCATTCGAGCGGCATGCCTGCCTCGCGCTTGTATGCCGGCCAGGCGCAAGGGAACGCCGGCATATCCTATGGGGATATTGTAGGGCTTTCTCCTCTCCGGGAAATATTATATGAGAGAATCAATGACCGGGTAGACGAGATGTTCGCAAACGGATGGATCGAAGAGGTCATGGATTTGCAAAAAAAGGGCTACGACAGAAACGCCCCCGGATTCAGGAGCCTGGGGTACAGGGAGATTCTCGACTATCTTTCTGGCCTGCGCGGTTTTCCTGAAACCGTTGTCCTTGTCAAGCAAAAAACCCGTCAATTTGCCAAACGACAAATGACATGGTTTCGGAATATGGCTGCTTTAAACTGGATAAGCGGAACCGGGGAAACGTGATAAGGGGAACCGGTCTTGCTTCCTCTTTTTTTTTCTGGCCGGATCGGCAAGAATGTAGCATTCTGTATGAGAGATCTTTCAGATAGAATCATTTCTTTTTTCAAAAAGAGAGGGCCCGTGTGGAAATGAGAGGAGCTAAACAGTCTTCCAGCAGGACCAATGATTCTCCGGTCGGAATTATCGGGGGATCCGGTCTCTACCGGATGGATGGGCTGAGCATACACGAAGAGCGGGTTGTCGAAACTCCATGGGGGATTTCTTCCGATCCTTATCTGATCGGCTCTGTCGGAGGAAGGACGGTCGTATTTCTTTCAAGACATGGCAAGGGCCACCGCTATCTTCCTTCCGAGATCAACTACAGGGCCAATCTTGCCGGATTCAAGGCACTCGGGGTGCAACGGGTGTTGTCGGTTTCAGCAGTCGGTTCGCTCAGGGAAGAAATTGTTCCCGGGGATATGGTTCTCGTTGACGATTTTATCGACCTGACGAAACAGAGGCCCATGTCGTTTTATGGAAATGGAGCGGTTGGCCATACCCCTTTTGGCAGACCGGTCTGTTCCGATCTTTTCGAGTCTTTCAAAATGAGCTGTGAATCACTGAAGTATCCTCATCATTCGGGGGGGACGTATATCTGCATGGAGGGACCTGCATTTTCCACCCGCGCGGAATCAAATCTTTACCGTCAGTGGGGTGCTCACGTGATTGGTATGACCAACGGGACAGAAGCCCGGCTGGCAAGGGAGATCGGATTGTGTTACGCGACGTTGGCCCTGGCGACGGATTATGACTGCTGGCATCCTGACCACGATATGGTCACGGTGCAGGATGTCATCCGGATCATGAACCAGAATGTCCAGCGGGCAAACGAGATTCTGCTTGATGCCATCATGCGGATATCGGACATCAGGAAGTGCAGTTGCCAAGAGGCATGCCGGAATGCACTGATTACCGATTCGACGCGGATTCCACCGGCAACGCGAAAAAAGCTTGAGTTTCTGGGACTTTTGCCGGAAAAAGTCTGAGAGACCTTTCATCGGGGGGATTTCCATTGCCGAGTTTGATTATTGTAGGAACAGTCGCCCTGGACAATATCAGGACACCGTTTGGGGAAGTCAGGATGGCTTTGGGGGGATCGGCTTTTTATGCGGGCCTTTCCGCTTCCTACTGGACGGATGTGGGTATTATGGGTGTCGTTGGAACGGATTACCCGGAAGAAGGATTCCGTTTGCTCGGAACGCATGGGATTGATTACAGGGGAATCGAACGGTCACCGGAAAAGACCTTTTCATGGACCGGTGAGTATACTTTTGACCTGAATACGGCTCACACCCTGAAAACGGATCTGAACTGCCTCCTCTCTTTCAATCCGGATCTTCCGGGGGTGTATGATCGTTGCGATACTCTCTTTCTGGCAAACATTGATCCGGACATCCAGATCAGGGTTCTCGACTCGTTGCCCGTCCGGCCGTCCCTTGTCGTCTGCGATACGATGAACTTCTGGATAGAAAATAAACTGTCGGAACTGAAGCGGGTTCTTTCCCGGATCGACATACTGACGATCAACGAAGGGGAAGCGCGCATGTTGTCAGGACAGTACAGCCTGGTGCATGCCGCGCGGGAAATTGCCCGGATGGGCCCCAAAACCCTGATCATCAAAAGGGGAGAGTACGGGGTTCTGGTGTTTGGAAAAGATTCGATTTTTGCCTCTCCTGCCTATCCTTTGGAGGAGGTCAAGGATCCGACGGGGGCGGGGGACAGCTTCGCCGGAGGATTGATCGGGTATATGACGAGCCAGCGAAAGCTGTCGGATGAGGTCCTCCGTCAGGGGATCGTTATCGGATCTGCGATGGCGTCGTTTTGTGTGTCGGATTTCAGCACGCGGGGTCTTGAAGGACTGACAAAAAAAGAAATTGGCAACAGGCTTGCATCGTTTTCATCGCTGACATCCTATCCCGGGCTTTCCCTTCTGGATGCCGGGACGAAAGGCTGATCTCCAGATGATCAGGGGCGGAGATTTTCGTTATCCTTTCTTGTGTCTACTGGTTTTTTTTCTGGTGGGCGGATGTGCGGAAACGGTCCCTCCCAAGAACAGGCATCTTGCACTTGAACATTACATGTCCGGACTCAGACATCTTGCTGCCGGAAAATTGCAGGGGGCTTATTGGGATTTTGAATATGCGGCCCATCTCGACCCGACCATGAAAAAGGTGCATTATGCGCTGGGGCACGTCTATTATCGGATGCATGACTACGTCGATGCCAAAGCTGAGTTCAGGCAATCGATGAAGGGAGTTCCATCAAAAGCGGCAGCTGAGAACTATCTTGGATTGATTGCCTACCGTCAACGTCATTACCACAGGGCGATCCTCCATTTCCAGAAATCTCTTGCCGACCCTCTCTACAAGACACCGGAACATCCACTCGTCAATCTGGGGCGGACTTATATCGCTCTCAACAAGCCAGAAAAGGCTCATGAAGCTTTTTCTTTGGCTATTCTCCGGAACAGCGGAGATGTCGCCGCCCATTTTTGGCTGGGTAAGCTCCTGATGACCACAGGGGATTACAAGGGGGCACTGGAAGAGCTCTCCGAAGTCATCAGGCTGGCGCCGAAATTCCCTCGTTCTTACTATGAGCTTGGGCGTGTTTACCTGAAGCTTGAAAATCAGAACAAGGCATTGCTGGCGTTTAAAGAGGTTGTCAGGCTTGATCCCGATTCTCCCGAAAGTGTCAAGGCCCGGCAATACATCAAGAAGCTCCCATGACGAAATGTCGTTTTCCCACACACGGAACCAATGATAAAAAAAAGGACGATCCGTGAGCGAAGAAGAATTTCAAAGGGAATCGGAAGAAGATGGACTCAAAGAAAAAATCGAGAGCAGCGGGGCGAAGACCATTGGGGAATTCCTTCTGTATGAAAGAGAAAAACAGGGACTTTCACTGGATGACATTGACGAGATCTCAAGAATAGGCCCCAGATGGCTTGAAGCCATTGATAAAGGGGAGTGGTCTGCCTATCCCAGCCTGATTTATGCCAAGGGGCATATCCGGGGGTATGCGGGGGTGCTCAAGCTGGATGGTTCCCGAATCATTTCCTATTTTGAACAGGAATTGAAAAATGCATTTCCGGATGAGACCTTTCATATCCATCCGGTCAAGAATATCAATCAGATATATCAACCAACCTCCATGGCAAACCGCGGAAGTAACCGGTACAAGTATCTTCTCCTCGGAATACTGGGGGTTCTTTTTATTTCCCTGATCATATCCAAGGTCGTCCACAGAAATACGGGGATACCTGTCTCCGCTGTTCCCCAGGCGCTCCCGACAATACCACCTGCCACCACACCGGTTATTCCGACGCCTGATATCCATTCCTCTGTCCCGCCATCATCGACACCACCCTCTCCCCTTGAGCCGCAGTCCGTCTCCCCGCCTTCAGTATCTCCATCGGGGGAAATGCCGGGGCAAAAGACGAAAGGAGATTCCAATTCTCATCCTGCCTCCGCTCAAGGTCCGAAAAACACTGCCAGTCTTTCCAGGGCGACGACAGGAAAGAACAGGCAGTTTTCTCCGGCCGCAGAAAACCTTCTCAAGGTTGAGGCGGTCCGGGATACCTGGGTTGGGGTTCAGGTTGACGGCCGAAAAAAGGTCGAAATCCCGCTTGACAAGGGGCAGTGGAGAATATTTCATGGGGGGACCTTTCGGGTCAGCACTGACGACGGGGGATCGTTGGTGCTCTATCTGAACAAGGGAAAGCTGGGAAAGGCAGGACCTGATGACCAGCCCGTTGTTGGAAAACTCATCGGCACACCGGAATCGGGAAAAAATTCGTCCCTGAAAACCTCCCGATGAACTTGCGAATGTATGACTTAATCACCATTTGGAGGAGCCCATTGAATCCAGGAAGAAGATTTGCGTTTTTTCTATCCATTCTGGGAATGTTTTTTTTGGCTGCCTGTGCAGCCCAGCCGGTTGACCTGATCTATGAACCGGGATCCAATCAGGTTCAGCCAAAGCAATATGTTTCCTCCTTGCATTTCGGGTTTGTCACGTTTGAGGATGACCGGATGATTCCGAAAGGGACCGGGGTCAAAAGGATGATCGGATGGGGGCAGCCCGACACCTTTATCGCAAACGTCAACATCCCCCGGCATGTGACGGAATCGTTCGTCAAGCAATACCGGTACCTGGGTTTTCACGCGACATGGATCAGGACGCCTCCGCCAAATTTCTCGTTTTCAAGCCGGGATTGGGTCCGCTCTCTCCGGCTCCAGTATCCTAATGTCAATGTATTTGTCATCGGGAAAATCAAGGATTACCAGTTTCAGATGGGGTACGGGGGATTTATCGAAGGGACCGGTGAAAAGAGCATCCAGGCCCAGACCAATATCGAAGCCTATTTTATTGATGGTAACACCGGACGATTTATCTGGGGGGACACGATCCACCACCGCACCCGTGGAGTTGTCAAAGATCAACCCGCGTTGATTGTTGCGGCGGACAAGACGGAATCGACATTGCAGAGGGTCATACTGGATTTTGCGGACCGCTCGGTTCCCCATCTGGCCAAGGTTTTCCCTGGGGCCATCCGTGTCACGAACAACGGGATGGCTGCGGCACCGGGAGCGCCCGCTGCCATCGCCCCCCAGGCGGTCAATCCGAATCAGTCTCCGATTCCGTCAGGAAAGGGGAGGCTGGTTGTCTCAACGACACCGGCTGGCGGAAAGGTATATATCGACGGTGTTTACTACGGAAATACCCCGATTCTCCTCGACCTTCCGTCCGGTATTCATTTGTTGAAGGTCAGAATGGACGGATATCATGCGCTTCGGGACAAGATAGGCATTATGGAGCAAAAAGTCACAACATGGGAGGAAAGGTTGCACAAGAAATACTAAAGGCTCTAGACCAGCAAACTTTTATTTTTCTTGATCAGGGTCTGTAATTCCTGTACCAACTGATTCAGGGGTTTATTGTATCGCCACTCGCATTCTTTCAAATGGAGATCGAAGTTCTTCTTGACCCC
>Ga0207433_10000561_pt1 | contig 86179 bp, 75 predicted proteins | sample YelNatPaOPGAMG01_FD_187559 | JGI IMG/M metagenome (GOLD analysis project Ga0207433, IMG submission 187559) | Hot spring thermophilic microbial communities from Obsidian Pool, Yellowstone National Park, USA - OP-RAMG-01 (SPAdes) (version 3) | ecosystem: Environmental > Aquatic > Thermal springs...
ACGGTAACGCGGTCACCGTCTGACGCAGAAACTCCGCCGCCCCGGTGACGCACGCCGTGTTGCCGGGGCGCAGCCAATAGTTGGCGACCAGTTTGGACTCGGCCAACGCGGCGATCAGGGGACGATGACACGGCTTGAGTCCGTGGCGCGTGTAGCCCACGGCCACCCCTTGCTGATGCCCGTCTTCATGCAACAACGCCCACGAATCCATGTCCAACGTCTCCCCCTCGCGCGGGGTGGGCAGCGCAAACACCGCGCGTGTGTGTAACCCCGCCAACGCCTGACACGAGCGTTGGGTAAACGCCCCGAAGAAGCGGCTCAACGTGGACTGACTCGGCACCGCTTCGATGCCCAAGACCTCCGCCACCGCCGGGTCGCTCTGCAACCAGGCAACGCGCGAGAGCTTGTCGGCGCCCGCGAGGATGCCGCCCAGATAGCCCAATGCAATGTCCGTCGGCGCATAGGCATTCGGACTGGTGGGCGCATGCGGCAGGAGGCTGTCGAGTTGGTGGCGGAACTGTTGCTGATGCAGAAAGTGGCTCCAGACAATCAAGCCTCCATGCGCGGTGAGTCGTTGATCGGTAAACCCGATTCGAATGGACGGCGCCGTGTGGTGGGTGTCAATATTCAGGCGCACCGTTTGGTCCGCTTCTGTTGGAGGCCAAGAAGCTTGTTTTGCAGGCATACAACCAAGCCCACTAAACGGTGCTCATCCTTTCAATCCGAGTCGTTCCGTCTAAGAGAACGAAGTGTCATTGGTTTTACAGCGTGTTGGCACAGTGGGCGGTGGTTGGGCGATTCCTGCACATGGGTTGTGTGGGACAGAGGGGTACCGGAACGAGCCATGATTGTCTTTGGAAATGTAAAAGTTGATGCGGACTCGATTTTTTCGAGGGGGCTTCTTCGGGGTTGCGCGGGGGGAGACTCTAAGGTAAATAGCTGCGACACGAGAGGATCAATTCATGAAGATTTTTTTGGATGGCAAATATGTGGACGAGTCCAAGGCGAAGATTTCGGTCTTTGACCACGGGCTTTTGTATGGTGACGGTGTATTTGAGGGCATTCGCGTTTATAACGGTCGGATTTTTCGTCTTGATGAGCATTTGAATCGGTTGTTTGCCTCGGCCAAGGCGATCATGTTGAAGATTCCGATGACCCAGGAAGAGTTGGTCGAGGCCTGTTGCGAGTGTTGTCGCAAGAACAACATTCGAGATGGCTATATTCGTCTGGTTGTTACCCGCGGTGTCGGAAACCTGGGGTTGAATCCATTCCACTGTCCGAAGCCGACCGTGTTTATCATTGCCGACAAGATCGCGTTGTATCCGGACGAGGTTTACAAGAAGGGGATTGAATTGATCACGGCGAGCACTCAGCGAGTGAATCCTGCCGCGCTCAGTCCGGCCATCAAGTCGTTGAACTATCTCAACAACATCATGGCCAAGATCGAAGCGATCCACGCAGGCACCATTGAGGCGATCATGTTGAATTCGCAGGGCAACATTGCCGAGTGCACGGGCGACAATATTTTCGTTGTGCGCGGAGGACAGATTGCGACGCCGCCTGTTAGCGATGGGGCACTGATTGGCATCACGCGCGGAGTGGTTTTTGAACTAGGGGCGAAGCTGAACATTCCGGTTCGGGAAGCGCATTTAACACGGTATGATTTGATGACCGCGGACGAGTGTTTCATCACGGGATCGGCGGCGGAGATTGTGCCGGTCGCGACGGTGGATTGTCGGCCGATTGGCACCGGTAAACCGGGACCGGTGACAACGCGGTTGATGGCGGAGTTTCACACGCTGACCCGTTCGGAAGGAACGCCCATTGCGAGGAAATGAGTGTCTCCCATGCTTTGTGACATCTGCAAGAAATCCGAGGCGACGATTCACCTCACGCAGATTGTGGAGGGGAAGATGTTCAAAATAGATCTGTGTGCGGCTTGTGCCAAGGCCAAGGGCGTGCAGGAGGCGGCGGGATTTTCGATCGGAGATTTGCTGGCAGGGTTTGGTCCATCGGCAGAAGAACCGCAGACGGAGACACCGGGGCTTCGGTGTCCATCGTGCGGGATGACGCAGGCGGATTTCAAAAAAATGGGGCGATTTGGTTGTGCGGAGTGCTGGGAGACCTTTGCGGATGGGTTGAGCCAGTTGTTGAAAGCGATGCACAAGAGTGACCGCCATCTTGGCAAGGTGCCGAGCCGGGCAGCGCACACGTTGGTCATCAGCGAGAAGATCAAGGATCTTTCTGCGGAACTCCAAAAAGCCATCCAGGGAGAACAGTACGAGGCGGCCGCGGCGATTCGCGATCAGATTCGATCCCTCGAAGCGAAGCTGAAAAGAGGCCAGACATTGACATGAACGTGGACGAGTTTTTGAAAAGCCCGATGGACTGGGTGGAAACGGAGGGGCCGCATCGGAAGATTGTGATGTCGAGTCGTGTGCGGTTTGCTCGCAATATTCGGGGGTTTGCGTTTCCGGGCTGGGCAAAGAAGGCGGAGCGGCAGAGGGTTTTGGAGGTTATCCGTCCTGCCGTGGAGCAACTGCCGGAGATGGCGCGTTGTTTCAGTGCGACGATGGATAACCTGGCTGCCATTGACAAACAGGTGTTGGTGGAGCGGCATTTGATCAGTCGAGAGCATGCTGCCAAGAATGTGGGCAGTGGGGTGGTCATCAATGACCTGGGAACGATTTCGGTGATGATTAACGAGGAAGACCATCTGCGTATGCAGGCGTTGAAGTCCGGACTTCAACTCAAGGAGGTTTTCAATGTCCTCGACAAAGTGGACACGGAGTTGGAGGAGCATCTGGAGTATGCGTTTTCGCCGCGTCTTGGATATCTGACCGCCTGCCCGACCAATGTGGGGACGGGGATGCGGGCGTCGGCCATGCTGCACCTGCCGGGGATGGTCATCAGCGAGCAGATCAACCAGGTTATTCAGGCTGTCAGTAAGCTTGGCTTGGCGGTGCGCGGTCTTTATGGCGAGGGAACCGAGGCGCTTGGCAACGTATTCCAGATCTCCAATCAGACCACGCTGGGCGAAAAAGAAAGCGATGTGATTGACCGCCTCAACAAGGTAGTGCTCCAACTTATCGAGCATGAGGAAAACGCCCGTCTCAGTCTACTTGAGAAGAAACCCCGGTTGGTGTACGATCAAGTGGGACGCGCTTACGGGATTTTGACCAATGCGCGTACGATGAACTCAAAGGAAGCGTTGAACTTGTTAAGCCTGGTTCGCATGGGAGTGGAAGTGGGGATGTTCCCATCCGCTGTGCAGATCACAATGGATGAGTTGTTCATTCTTTCCCAACCGGCACATGTGCAAAAAACCGCCAACCGTAAGTTGACCGCGGAAGAACGTGATGCGGTACGAGCGGACATGATCCGGGAACGCTTGAAGAACCTAGAGCGGCCGCGCGAAGAAAATGCGGAGTCTTCCCCCAACGGCCCGATGAAAACAGTTTGAGGTATTACAATGGAAATGAGTAACTTCACACCGCGGGCGCAGCAGGTGCTTGCCCTGGCCCGCAAAGAAGCCGACCGCTTCAATCACAACTACGTCGGTACCGAACATTTGTTGCTTGGTCTGATCAAACTCGGTCAGGGCGTCGCTGTCAATGTCCTCCAGAAAATGGGGCTTGATCTGGAGACCGTCCGCATGGAAGTCGAAAAACAAATCGGTACCGGTCCCGAGACGAAAATCATCGGCAACATCCCGTACACGCCGCGGGTAAAGAAAGTTCTCGCGCTTGCCCAGAAAGAGGCACGCCAACTCAACCACAATTATGTTGGGACAGAGCACATCCTTTTGGGATTGCTACGGGAGGGCGAAGGCGCCGCCGCTCGCATCCTTAAATCGCTCGACGTTGATATTGAACGCTGCCGCAATGAGATCCTCAAGGAACTCGATCCGAATTTCATGCCCAGCGAAGGCGGTCTTGAGGAAGGGGAAGCCCAACCCCCGCAGAAAGGGCAGGGGAAGACCCCCGCCTTGCGGATGTTTGGTCGTGATCTGACCGAACTGGCTCGAAAAGGCGAGCTTGATCCCGTTGTTGGTCGCAAGGATGAGATTGAACGTGTCATTCAGATTCTCTGTCGCCGCACCAAGAACAACCCTGTTTTGCTTGGCGAAGCCGGTGTTGGCAAGACCGCCATTGTGGAGGGGTTGGCTCAGGAAATTGCCAAAGGCAACGTCCCGGAAATCCTTCGCGATCGTCATGTAATCACCCTTGACCTCGCGCTCATGGTTGCCGGCACCAAATATCGTGGCCAATTCGAGGAACGCATCAAGGCGGTCATGGAAGAAATCAAGCGCGCCAAGAACGTCATCCTTTTTGTGGATGAACTTCATACCATCGTTGGCGCCGGGGGCGCCGAGGGGGCCATGGATGCCAGCAACATCATCAAACCGGCCCTGTCCCGCGGTGAGTTGCAGGTCGTTGGCGCCACCACCATGAACGAGTATCGGAAATACATCGAGAAAGACGCCGCGCTGGAACGACGGTTTCAAACGGTTGTCGTCGAGCCGCCCACTGTGGAGCAGACGGTGGAGATTTTGAAGGGGTTGCGTCCGAAATACGAAGAACATCACAAAGCGAAATTTAGCGACGAAGCACTTGCCGCCGCTGCCCGTCTCTCTGACCGTTACATTACGGGGCGGTTTTTGCCTGACAAAGCAATTGATGTGCTGGACGAGGCCGGTGCGCGAGCCCGCATTCAATCGTTGACCCGCCCGCCCGAGGTGCAGGATAGCGAGCGCGAAATCGAACAACTAAAAGAACAGAAGGAGGCCGCCATCAGGGCGCAAGATTTTGAGTTGGCGGCTCGTTTACGCGACAAAGAGAAACAGGCGCGTGATCGTTTGGACGCCATTATGGCCGAATGGCGCAAGGTTCGCGATGCCAAGTCCATTGTCATTACCGAAGACGACATTCTTCAGATTGTCGCCAAATGGACCGGAATCCCCTTGAATCGCATGGAGCAGAAGGACGCCGAGAAACTCCTGCGAATGGAAGAGGAATTGCGCAAAACCGTTGTCGGACAGGACGAGGCAGTCATTGCCATCAGCAAGGCGTTGCGACGCAGTCGGGCCGACCTCAAAGACCCGACCCGTCCCATTGGTTCGTTTGTGTTCCTTGGTCCGACCGGTGTTGGTAAAACGTTGATGGCTCGTGCGCTTGCCGAGTTTATGTTTGGTGATCCCGAATCGCTGATTCAGCTCGACATGAGCGAGTACATGGAGAAATTCAACGTTTCGCGCCTCATCGGTTCCCCGCCGGGGTATGTCGGTTACGAGGAAGGCGGTCAGTTGACCGAGAAGGTGCGTCGGCGTCCCTATTCGGTGGTGTTGTTTGACGAAATCGAAAAAGCCCACCCCGACGTGATGAACATGTTGCTCCAGATCCTGGAAGACGGGCATCTCACGGATTCCTTTGGGCGCAAGGTGGACTTCCGCAACTGCGTCATCATCATGACTTCCAACATCGGCGCTGAAACCGTCCGCAAGGGCGCGGGACTCGGATTTGCTCCATCCAAGGAGGAACACACGTACGAGGAAATGAAGAGCAAGCTCCTCGACGAGGCCAAACGCGTTTTCAAGCCCGAATTCATGAACCGCCTCGACGACATCATTGTCTTCCGCAACCTCAACAAGTCGGATATGAGCCGTATTGTCCAACTCGAAGTTGCCAAAGTCAAAGACCGCCTCAAATACAAGGAGGTCGAAATTGTCCTTACCCCTGCGGCGACCGAGTTCCTCATCGAGAAAGGGTATGACCCGCAGTTCGGCGCGCGTCCTTTGCGGCGGGCCGTAGAGAAGTATCTCCAGGATCCATTGGCCGAGGAGATCCTCCGCGGCAACATCAAACCCAGCGAGACCATCGAGGTCGCTGTTGCCGAAGGAAAACTCACGTTTCATCAAGTCGCTGCCAGCGCAAGCTGATTCGAGGTGGCCGATCCGAGGGGCTTTTTGCTCGACTCCTCCTCCTGTCCGCCTATACTGAACGCCTCAAAAGGAGGAATCGTTCATGCCCGACGAACTCAAGGACGCCTCTGCCGCGATGCTCCGCGACACGGATGTCGCCGCCATTGACAAACTGCGCGATACCTACTCCAACCTTCGTGCCGAGCTTGGCAAAATCATTATCGGTCAGGACAAGGTCATCGAGGAACTCGTCATCGCCATTCTCGGACGCGGCCACGCGCTGCTGATGGGCGTGCCGGGTCTGGCGAAAACGTTGCTGGTACGCTCTCTTGCCGACACGATGACGCTGAAGTTCAGCCGCATCCAGTTCACCCCCGACCTCATGCCCGGCGACATCACCGGTACCGAGATCATCCAAGAATCCTCGACACCGGGCCGACGACAGTTTGAATTCGTCAAGGGGCCGATCTTCGCCAACATCGTGTTGGCCGACGAAATCAATCGTGCCCCACCCAAAACGCAGGCGGCCCTGTTGGAGGCCATGCAGGAACATCGCGTGACCGCCGCCGGGCGCAGTTATGAGTTGGCGCCGCCGTTCTTCGTGCTGGCGACCCAAAACCCCATTGAACAGGAAGGCACCTACCCGTTGCCGGAAGCGCAACTGGACCGGTTCATGTTCCTCATTCACGTGGATTATCCCGGTGCCGACGAAGAAAAACGCATCGCCCGCGAGACAACGGGCAGCGGCACGCCGACACTCCAGAAACTTCTCACAGGCGATCAAGTGCTCGCCATGCAGGAATTGGTGCGCCGCGTGCCCGTGCCCGATCACGTGTATGATTACGCGGTCCAACTCGTGCGACGCTCGCGGCCGCCGTTGCCGGAGTCGCCCGACTGGATCAAAAACTGGGTCAGTTGGGGCGCCGGGCCGCGCGCCGTGCAGTATCTCATCATCGGCGCGAAAGCCCGTGCCGCGCTCTACGGCAGCTACATGGTTCGTCAGGAAGATGTCGAAGCCGTGGCCGGTCCGGTGCTGGTTCATCGTATCCTGACCAACTTCCATGCCGAAAGCGAAGGCGTTACCAGCCGCGATATCATCAAACGCCTCATGGAGGAAACCGCGCCGGCCGCGTGACACGCTGACGGCGGCGCGAAACCCGTCGGGCTTCACGCCCTACAAAAACATTGTAGGGCGGGCAGCCCAATGGGTTGCCCGCCGACACGATGATGGCCATTGCCCATGACTCCTCAATCCCAACGCGAGTTTCTCGATCCCGGCGTGCTGGCGCGGCTCTCACGCCTTGAGCTTCAATCGCGCTGGCCGATGGAAGGCAACATCGCGGGCCGCCACAAAAGTCCGCATCGCGGCGCTTCGGTCGAGTTCGCTGAGTACCGCAAATACGTCCCCGGCGATGACCCCCGTTTCCTCGACTGGCGTGTCTATGCCCGTCGCGACCGGTTCTACCTCAAGGAATTTGAGGCTGACACCAATTTGCGTTGCTACCTTGTGCTCGATACCAGCGGCTCGATGGCCTACGCGAACAAGTTCTCGCTGGCCCGCAAACTCGCCGCCACGCTCGGTTATCTCGCCATGCAACAAGGCGACGCCGTCGGCCTTGTCGCTTGCGGCGCGGGCATCACCACCGACATTGCGCCACGACGCAAACCGGTCCATCTAAAGAACATCTTCGACGCCATGGCCGCCGCCAAACCCGACGGCGAAACCGGTTTGGTCTCCGCGCTTCACGCGGTCGCCGAGAAAATCCGCCGTCGCGCTTTCGTGGCTGTGTTTTCCGATTTATTCCACGATCCGGACGAACTTCTTCATTGTTTCCGCCACATCCGCTTTCGCAAACACGATCTCGCCGTCTTCCACTTGCTCGACCGCACCGAGGTGGACTTCAAGTTTGACCGCCCGATTCGCTTCGTGGACATGGAAGATCAGTCGGCCATTGTCGCCGAGCCGGGCGTGATTTACCCGCGTTACCGCGAGGCGCTCGACGCTTATCTGGACAAACTGCGACGCGGTTGCGCCGAGTTCAAAGTGGATTATCGGCTGGTGATGACCGACGCCGACTACGAGAAGGTGTTGGCCGACTTTCTTCTGGCCCGAATGCGGACATGAGTTTTCTCCAGCCATATATCCTTTGGGCGCTGCCGTTGATGGCGATTCCGATCATCGTGCATCTGCTCAACCGGATGCGCTACCGCACGATGCCGTGGGCCGCGATGATGTTTCTGCGGATGGCCACACGCCAGTCCACGCGCCAGGCGCGGCTCCGCGAATGGCTCATCCTCGCCTGTCGCGTTCTTGCCGTGGCGGCGTTGATCTTCGCCATCGCCCGTCCTCTCGTCGGCGGTTGGCTCGGCTGGGCAATGGGCGCTGCTCCCGACACGATCATTCTGTTGCTCGACCGTTCCGCCAGCATGGAATTGCAAGACCCGACCACGCACCTGAGCAAACGCGCGCTCGCGTTGCGTCGGCTGGCCGAGGCGGGCAAAGAATACGTTGGCTCGTCGCGGTTCGTGCTCATCGAGAGCGCGATTCGAAAACCGCAGGAAGTCGCCAGTCTCGCCGCGCTCGAATCGCTCTCCACGACCGCGCCGACCGACACTGCCGCTGACATCCCGGCGTTGCTCGACGTGGCGCTCGATTACATTGTTGCCAATCAGTGCGGTCGCACGGAAATCTGGCTCGCCTCCGACCTCCAACAATCAAACTGGCAACCGGAATCGCGTCGCTGGGAAGCGGTCCGGACTCGATTTGGTTCGCTCCAACAGGACGTGCGGGTGCGGTTGTTGGCGTTGACCGAAGTCGTGCCCGACAACATCGCCGTGGCGGTGCGCGAAACGCAACGACGCCGAACCGCTCGCGGTTATGAACTGGCGATGACCGTCGAACTCACCCGCAACAACACCGGAACACAGAACCTTCCCCTCGCCGTTGTCCACGAAGGCGCCCGCTCACTGCTGAATGTCCAACTCGAAGGGCAACGACAAAGCGTGCAGGTTGCGCTCGATCTCGGCCAACGAAAAACGGAAGGCTGGGGCTGGATCGAGTTACCCGCCGACGCCAATCCGCGCGACAACACCGCCTATTTCAGCTACCCGGAGGACCTTCACCTGAAAACGGCGGTTGTTGCCGAGAACGACGCGGCTCGCCGTGTGTTGCGAATCGCGGCAGCGCCCGCGCCAGCCGTGTTGAATGAATCGGCAGACACCGTCGAGCCGGGCACGCCGTTGAAATTGAGCGACGTGGCAATGTTGGTCTGGCAGGCGGCAGTGACGAATGTTGTCCGCGACTTTGCTGAAAACGGCGGCGTGGCGGTCGTCTTTCCGAGTGGCGCGAGCGAAGAAGGGAAGTTCCGCATCACGACGTGGCGGCGCACCGACGGCCCGTTGGCGAATGCGAAGGACGGTCGGATTTTGCCGCTCGCCGAGTTGGCCGTGACGCGACGCGCGCCGTTACAGGTGCCCGGCACAGTGCTGGCGTCGTTTGAGGACGGCAAACCGTTTCTCGTGAAGCAACCGCTTGGCAAAGGTGCTATTTACTGGTGCGCAACGCTGCCGGTGCGCGAGTGGTCGAATCTGGACGACGGCACCGTTTTGGTGCCGATGCTCCAGCGCATCCTTCAGGAAGGCGGTCGCCGTCTCAGCAAAGCCGACAACTCCGAAGTAGGCTCCGTCGTTGGACAGGCGTCTCGCCTGTCTGTGTCTCAGGGTCGCGTTTCGACCGATGCCGGCGTCTATCAGATCGGTACGAAAATCGTCGCTGTGAATCGTCCCGCCGCTGAAGACGAACCGGACATGATTGATGAAGCAACGGTGCGAACGGTGTTTGGCTCGGTCTCCTTTCGCATGTTCACCGAGAAGGGCGGCGCAACCGCGGCGTTGCAATCGGAAATCTGGCGCTGGTTCATGGTGGCAATGATGGTTTTCCTGACCGGCGAAGCGGCGCTGGCACTGCCGAAACGCGCAAAGGAGCGGTCATGGGCAAGCTGAGTTTCGGGTTGTCATGGCCGTCGGCCATCATCGGCGTTGCGCTGGTCGCGGTGGCGGCCTGGTTGTCACTCCAACACTGGCGCCGTCACGGGGCACGGCCAATGGTGCTGGGTTTGGAAGTGTTTCGATGGGTGATCGTCAGTTTGTTGTTTTTGACCTTGCTGCGACCGGAGTGGGTGAGTTTGTTCAAACCGACATCACCACCGGAGATTGTGGTGTTGTGCGACTCCTCGCGGAGCATGAGCACCCGCGATGTGGTGAGCGGCAACGATGTGTTGTCGCGCGCCGACTGGGTCCAACAACAGCGCGCGACTCCGCCGTGGAAACCACTGGAGAAACGCTACCAGATGCGCGTCGAGGAGTTTTCTCCGATGCCAACCAACACGTCGGCAGAGGAGGGCACCGACATCAACGCGGCACTGGACGGCGCGTTGAATCGCTCGAAAAACCTGCGCGCGGTGGTACTGCTCAGCGACGGCGATTGGAATCTCGGTAAGTCGCCCGTGGCGGCGGCGACGCGGTTACAGATGGCCAATGTGCCGGTCTTTGCCGTAGCGGTCGGCAACGACCGGTATTTACCAGACCTCGATTTGGTGAGCGTGGCGGCACCCGCGTATGGCCTGCTCGGCGAACAGGTTTTTATTCCGTTTACCGTGCAGAGTCATTTGCCGCGCGAGATCAACACAACCGTGTCGTTGTTGGACGGTGGGATCGCGGTGGCGCAGAAGAAAGTGACAATCCCCGCGAACGCGCAGGTGCAGGACGCCGTGTTTTGGTTCCCGCAACGCGAGGGGCAAACAACGTTGACGCTGCGAGTACCGGCAGAGGCGGAGGAGATCAATCGCGACAATAATGAGCGACGGTTCCAGATTACCGTGCGGCGCGAGACCCTGCGGGTGCTCGTGGTGGATTCGTTGCCGCGCTGGGAGTACCGCTATCTTCGCAACGCGCTCTCGCGCGATCCGATGGTGGACTCCAAGTGCGTGCTGCTGCATCCCGACTTGAAGCCGGCGGATGGGAAAAATTATCTCGCTCAGTTTCCGAGCACCAAAGAGGCGCTCTCGCCATTCGATGTGGTGTTCCTCGGCGATGTGGGTATCGGCGAGAACGAATTGTCGGCGCACGACGCCGAGATGCTGAAGGGACTGGTCGAGCAACAGGGCAGCGGCCTTGTTTTCATCCCCGGTCGGCGCGGACGGCATTTGTCGTTCGAGGGGACGGCGCTGGAGAACTTGTATCCGGTGGTGCTCGATAAAACGCAGCCCGAAGGCGTGACGTTGCCGACGCCGTCGCAGTTGCAATTGACGCGACTGGGACGTGGTCATTGGCTGACGATGCTGGCGAACTCCGAGGAAGCCAACGCGGCGGTTTGGCAGCAGTTACCCGGTTTCTGGTGGTGCGCCGGCGTTGTGAAGGCGAAGCCCGGCACGGAAGTGCTCGGCGTCCACGAGACACAGCGCAACCAGTGGGGCAAACTGCCGTTGCTGGTGACGCGCGCCGCGGGCAACGGCAAGGTACTCTTCCTCGGCACGGATTCGGCGTGGCGCTGGCGCGCAGGTGTGGAGGATTTGTATCACTACCGGTTCTGGGGACAGGTTGTGCGTTGGATGAGCTACCAACGGCACCGCGCTTACGATCAAGGGTTCCGCCTCGCATTCGGTCCCGACAGTCCGTCGCAAGGCGAGACGGTTTTCCTGACCGCGACCGTTTTCGACTCCGGAGGAATGCCGTTGAGCGAAGGTCGCGTGACCGCCGAGATCAGCGCGCCGAACGGACGCAGCGAACGGTTGACGTTGACGGCGGTGCCCGGTGGCTGGGGCGTTTATCAGACATCGTTTGTACCCCAACTTTCCGGCAAGTTCCGTGTCAAACTCCAGTGTGACCAGACGGGGCGCTCGATGGAATCAGAACTGCTGGTGCGTGGCGTCGTGCGCGAAGAGGTCGGCAAACCGGCGCAGATCGAGGTGTTGCGCGAGGTTGCCGCGATTACACGTGGCGCCTGCGGCGCGCCGAACGAACTGCCCGCATTTGTGAACCAACTCGCGGCATTACCCGAACCTCCGCCGGTGGAGCGGCGAGTGCGTCTCTGGTCAAACCCGTGGTGGGGTGCGCTCCTGCTGGGGATGTTGACGGTCTATTGGATCGGAAGGAAAGTGGTGGGGTTGATATGAAGCGAACGGCATGTCATTCTGAGCGAAGCGAAGAATCTCGCGACATTTCTCGGTGGCGCGATTCAGAGGTCTTTCGCTGCGCTCAGGTTAAAATACGGAGTTTGTGGTGAACCACATACCTGACAGCCTGAAAATGCAGTTGGCGGCGGCGCGTAAACGGCTCTGGTTGGTCGAGACGCTGGTCGCTGTATCCGGCGGTGTGTGTGGATTGGTTGGGTCGTATTTGCTGCTGTTTGTGTCGGACCGGTTTTGGGAGACACCCTCGTGGCTGCGGTTTGGATTGACGGCGGTGGGGATTTTCGGCGCGGGTGCGGGCGTGTTGTGGTGGACGGCACGGTGGCGGTGGCGTCAAGATACGCGAGCACTGGCGCGTTTGGTGCAACGGCGGTTTCCGAAACTGGGCGACCGGTTGCTCGGTATCATCGAGTTGTCGGACACGGAACATCTGCCGCCAAACGTGTCACAAGGACTTGTGCGGGCGGCAATGGCGCAGGTCACGGCGGAAGCCGCAAAACTCGATTTCACGGCGGCGGTGTCCACGCGCGGGTTGCGCCGTTGGACGCCGGGCATTCTTGTCGTAGCGGCGTTAGCAGTGGCGGCGGCGGTGGCGATGCCGTCGGCAGCCCGCAACGCCTGGGCGCGGTGGCTTCGGCCGTCCAGTTACATCGAGCGATTCACCTTCACGCGTTTGGAGAAATTGGAACCGAAACGCATCGTGCCGTTCGGCGAGGAATTTCGCGTTGAGGCGCGATTGCGGCCCGACTCGGAATGGCGACCAGAATGGGGTCGGGCGCGCGTGGAGCGACAAACCCCGGTCACGGCGAAGCTGGATTCCGGGCGGTATTGTTTTCCGCTGGCGGGGCAGACCAAGCCGAGCACGCTGGTCATCGCGGCAGGCGATGCGCGGGAACGAACGCGGATCGAACCGGTGTTTCGTCCTGATCTGGCGATACTGATGGCGGAAGTGGAGTTGCCGCGCTACCTGGAATATCCGTCGCAAACGGTGGATGTGCGGAAAGGCTCATTGGATTTGGTTGAAGGAAGTCGCGTGGCATTCCACGGGCGGGCGAGCCGAGCATTACAAGAGGTGCGCGTGAGCGGTGGCATGGCCAGTGTGCACGGCGAGCAGTTCGCGACGGCGAAGTTCGATTTGGCAGGGATGACGAACGTGGTGTTCGCTTGGCGTGATGAACTCGGCTTGGAAGGCCGTCAGCCGTTCACGGTGAAACTGGAATGGAAAACCGATATGCCGCCGACGGTGGATTTCCAGGGATTAGCGCGCGCGGTGGGGATGTTGGCGGACGAGGTGTTGGAGTTTGAGTTGCAGGCTGACGATGATTTCGGAGTGAAACAGGCTGGCGTGTCGTGGGAGTTTGCGGAACTTGCGGCAACGGAAGTGTCGAAGCAGGGCAGCTACAATGTTGCCACGGGTGCGCCGCAGACGCGAACGCTGCGTTCCCCGGTGAAGTTTGCGCCGCGCGTGCTCGGTATCGGACCGGGACGGGTGACGTTGCGGGCAACAGCGATGGACTATTTCCCTGACCGCGCGCCGTCAGTATCGGCCCCCTACACGGTGTTTATCTTGAGCAAGGAAGACCATGCGAAGCTCTTGGAGCAGGCATTGGAAAAATTGGTTGGCAAACTGGAGGAAGCGGTGCGAACAGAGGAAGCGCAGGCTGACACCAGCCGGCGTATTCGGGAGCAAAACGACGGGGAATTGAAGTCGTCGAAGACAACGCAGGACTTGCGCGAGGCGAAACAAACCGAGTTGGCCAACCGCGAGGCGGTCAAGCAATTGACGCGCGAGTTGGAAAAGCTTTCCCACGAGGCCATGCGCAATAGTTCCATTCCCGCCCAACGCCTGAAAGAGTGGGCGGAAATCATGCAGATGCTTCAGAAACTTACACAAGGCGAGATGCAGCAGGCGCAACGGAATCTACAGAATGCCGAGCAAACCGAACAGCCCCAGCCGCGTCGGGAAGAACTCGCCAGAGCGGAGAGCGAACAACAGGCTGCGTTGCGGAAACTGAAAGAGGCGCTTCAGCAGATAAACAAGTCCGGCGAACAACTTGTTGCCGAGAATTTCATCAACCGCCTGATGGGGTGCGCGAAGAACGAAAACGAGATCGGCTCCGGGGTCGCGGAGGTGTTGCCGAAAACCGTCGGAATGCGGCGCGATGATTTGTCCGCCGACTTGCGCGGGAAAATCGAGGCCAAAGAGAAACAGCAACGCGAAACGCAGAAAAAATTGAACGCCATCGCGCAAGACATGGAATACTACGTCCGCCGCGTTCCCGAACCGGCGGTGAAGACCGTTCGCGAAGAGATGGAACAGAAGAATGCCGTCGAACAGTTGGGCGGCGTGGCGGATTTGATCCGAGATAATCGCATGGCACAGGCGCAAGAACAAGCTGCCAACTGGGAAAAACAACTCAAAACATGGGCCGACTCACTCCGAAAGAAAAGCGGGAGTGGGGGAGGTGGCGGCGGTGGCGGCGGCAACAGCGAAATGTCACCGGAACTTTTGGAACTGCTCGTGAAACTGATGCGCATTCGTCAGCAAGAACAGGAGCTGCGCGAGCAAACGCGAATGCTTGACGCGACGAAAGAGACCAACCCGCAATACGCGGATCGGGCGGAAGCTCTTGCGCGCTGGCAGGCGGAATTGCGAGACCGGGTGGTCGCGGCCCCGGACGAAGTGAAACTGCCGGCGGAAATCGCGAAACAACTAGATCGGCTTTTCGACGCCGTTGTCGCTGCCATGGCCGATGCGCGCCAGTTGCTGGCCAAACCCGATACCGGTGGCGAAACGATTGGCGCTGAAACGGAGGTTATCGAGTTGTTGTCGGCCACCGTCGAACAGAGCAGCCAAAGCGCCAGCGGCGGCAGTTCCAGTTCCCAAATCCAGGCGTTGATGCAGATGCTCCAGCGAATGGCCCAAAGCGGCCAGCCCGGCCAGCGTCCCGGTGGCAACTGGACTGGCGGCACAACCGACACAGCCAGCCCATCCACCACCGGCGAGGCCGGAGCAGGACGCGGGCGACGCGAGATTGAGAAGGCCGGTGGGCGCGACACTTCCGCGTGGCCGGTGGAATTTCGAGACGCGTTGGAAGGTTATTTCAACGCCATCGAAGGAGGCGACAAGTGAGGGATAAATCCGAAACCCGAAACCCGAAATTCGAAACATTCGGCAAATCCGAATGCGGCAAATCCAAAACCGCCAAGCGAGGGGGGCGCGTTTGCTTTTTACTTCATTTCCACCTTTTGAATTTGTTTCGGATTTCGAGTTTCGGATTTTGGGTTTTGATGTTGTTCGTGGCGGCAAACACAGTGGGCCAAGACTTGTTCATCCGACGCGGCGAGCCGGTGTCGCTGGAGGTGGAGAAGATGTATCTGAAAGGATTGAAGTTCCTCTCGACGGAATTGACCGCGGAGCGACGGAGTTCTTTTCGGGGCGAGACCGGTCCCGGTGTGACGGGACTGGCGGTGCTGGCCATGCTGGCGCACGGCGATGACCCGAATGTCGGGCCGTATGCGACGGCCATCCACAAAGGCATCAAAAGCATTCTCGACGCAGCGGACAAGCGAACGGGGTACATCGGGCCTTCGATGTATCATCACGGATTTGCGACATTGGCGCTGGCGGAAGCCTACGGCAGCGTGCAGCAGGCGGGAATTGGTCCGACGTTGCAGAAAGCGGTGGATTTGATTGTCGCATCACAGAAACGAAACAGTTACGGAGCGTGGCGTTACTCGCCGGAAAGCAACGACGCTGACACGACCGTTTCCGGCGCGCAAATGGTGGCATTGTTGGCGGCACGCAATGCGGGGATCAATGTGCCGGCTGATGTGATCAAGAAAGGATTGCAGTTTTACCGTAATTGTCAGGACGCCAGCGGCGGCATTGGTTACACCAGCGCCGGCGGGCCGAATGTGACGCGCACAGCGATTGGAGCATTGGTGTTCGCACTGGCGGGACAAAAGGATACCCCCGCCTACAAAGCGCTGGCGGGTTATCTCAAGGGTAGTGGCTGGCAGGATGCTTCCCAGATGGCAACATATTATCTGGAGTATTACGCCTCGCAGGCGGCCTTTCACATGGACGAGAAGACATGGGCGGAATGGAACGCAGAGAATATCAAGCGTCTTTCGGTTAGCCAAAGCGGAGACGGCAGTTGGCCGGGAACGCAAGGACCTTTCTTTTCGACCAGTGCGGCATTGTTGTCACTGGCGTTAAACTACCGTTTCCTTCCGATTTACGAGCGATGAGAGGAAGTCATCCTACTTGTTTTTCTTTGGTCTTGGTTCTTCAGTGTTCCCGACCTGGACGGTGGTGAGTTCGATCTTGCTCAGATTGGAGGCGCTTCCTGTCACATTGGCCTTCATTCCCTTTTGGATACCGTCAATGGTGCCCGGTTTGCCATCAATCAGTATCGTTGTCAGTTTTGTGAGTTTGTAAACATCCGTGGAACTCTTGCCGGTTCGGATCGTGACGGTCATCGCGCTCGGATCAACGCTTGTCACGGTGGGCGGTTCAACCGGTTCGGGTTTAGGGTTGTCGTGGCGGTGATGATAGTATGCGGCAAACGTCGGAGCGCAAACACCGCTCAGCCACACTGCCAATGTTATCACCGCCAGCTTGCGTGTGCATGTCTTCATAAGCCTGCCTTTCGGTTTGCTTATTAAAACACCGTGACCGTGATTTGGTTGCGCATTCTTGATAATAGCTTCCGTCCCGTGAGCGTTTTGTGTATTCTCTGCTCTATGCGGATTCTGGAGGTCATCCAACGAACAACACCCTATTTTGCGAAGCAAGGGGTGGACTCGCCGCGCCTGACCATTGAGCTGTTACTGGCGCATCTGCTGAAGAAGCGGCGGTTGGATCTATACCTGGAGTTTGAGCGGGAGTTGGACGAGGTAACCCTGGAAAAGCTACGCGAGATGGTGCGGCGTCGGGTCAATGGAGAACCGCTGCAATACATCACGGGCGAAACGGAATTCTGCGGGTTGAAATTCGCGGTGGACCGTCGAGTCTTGATCCCGCGACCCGAGACGGAACTTCTAGTCGAAACGGTGTTGAACCGGATCAAGTCCAGAGTCCAGAGTGCGGAGTCCGTCGTGCGGATCGTGGATTTGTGCACGGGCAGCGGGTGCGTGGCAGTCACATTGGCCAAACGACTAGATGTCGTCGAGGTGTACGCCACGGATATCAGCGCGGAGGCGTTGGCGGTGGCCGAAGAGAATGCCAAACGGCACGATGTTGAAAAAAAAGTTCGCTTTTTGCGAGGCGATTTGTTAAAAGTTTTATCAGACAGCTTGGTGGCGGATGTAATTGTGTCCAATCCGCCGTATATCGCCAGTGGGGACTTGGCGAGGCTGCCCAAGGAGGTAAGAGAGTTTGAGCCAGTGCAAGCATTGGATGCGGGTGAGGACGGGCTCAACTTTTACCGGCGCATTGTGGAGGGGGCGCGCCGATTCTTGCTTCCGAACGGCTTTCTCTGCCTTGAGCTTGGCGATGGTCAGTGTTCCGCCGTGTCGCGGTTATGTGCGGAACAGGGTTGGCTGGTGGAACAGGTGGTAAAAGATTTGCAGGACAAAGAGCGCGTGATGGTCGCTTGTCCGAAGTGAACAGATAGCTCAAACCAAGGAGGGAGCTATGGAAAAGTTAATTATTCGTGGGGGCGCCCCATTGAAAGGCGTTGTCCACATCGGCGGTTCGAAAAATTCCTGCCTGCCGATTTTGGCAGCCACGCTACTGACAAGGGAAAAGTGTGTCATTCGCAATGTTCCCGACCTTGCTGACGTACGTACCATGTGCGAGTTGTTGCGCTGGCTCAGCGCACGCGTGAAACACGACCGCGCCAGCGGCGTCATCGAAGTGCAGGCCGAAAATCCGCTCGGCGTGGCGCCGTACGAACTTGTACGAAAGATGCGAGCCTCCGTCTGCCTGTTGGGGCCCCTGTTGGCCCGCCTGCACAACTGCAAGGTTTCGCTGCCCGGCGGTTGCGTTATCGGCAACCGCCCCATTGACCAGCACATCAAGGGACTGAGCCATCTGGGGGCTGAAATGACGATTGAAAACGGCTATGTTCATGCCCGTTGCCATGAACTGGTCGGTACCGACATCTTCATGGGCGGACGGTTCGGATCCACGGTGACCGGCACCGCCAACGTTCTGATGGCGGCAGTACTGGCGAAGGGGACAACCACGATTGATTGCGCAGCCTGCGAACCGGAGATCACCGACCTGGCGCATTTCCTCACCAAAATGGGCGCCAAAATTACCGGCGCGGGCAGCCCAACCATCGAAGTCGAAGGCGTCGAGGAACTGCATGGCGCTGATCATGCCGTTATTCCCGACCGAATTGAAGCCGGCACCTTTATGGTGGCGGCAGCGGTCACCGGTGGCGACGTGGAAATCAAAGGCGCGTGCGCTGCGCACCTCAGCGCGGTCCGCGACAAACTGGAGGAAGCAGGCATTTCCGTTACTCGCACCAACGGCACCATACGGGTTTGTGGCGCTGCCAATCGCCGTCCGCTGGAAATCACGACCATGCCCTATCCTGGTTTTCCGACGGACATGCAGGCCCAAATGTGCGCATTAATGAGCATTACCCCCGGCATCAGCGTGGTGACCGAAAAGATTTATCCCAACCGCTTTATGCACCTCAGCGAGATGGCGCGACTCGGCGCCGATGTGGCTTTGGAAAACAACACCGCCATTATCAAGGGCGTGGACAGCCTCAGCGGCGCGCCGGTTATGGCCAGCGATCTTCGGGCGAGCGCGGCGTTGGTGTTGGCGGGATTGGTGGCCGATGGAGAGACGGAAGTCAATCGTATCTACCATGTGGATCGCGGCTACGAGAAACTCGACCAGAAACTCCGCCAACTGGGCGCGCAGATCGAGCGGGTTGAAGAATAAGCCGATTTTCCTTTGTTCCAGTTTTTCTATTTCCTTGCCTAATGGCGCGGCTGGCTGATATTGCAGCAGGCAATGTTTGACTCCCTTTCACAGAAGCTTCAGTCGGTTTTGAAGAACTTACGCGGCTACGGCAAGCTGACGGAAAAGAATATCGCCGATGCCCTGCGCGAGGTTCGGCTGGCCTTGTTGGAGGCGGATGTTCATTACAAGGTCGCAAAAGAATTCATTGAACGCACCAAACAAAAGGCGTTGGGGCAGGAAGTTCTCAATAGTGTTACCCCCGGTCAACAGCTTGTAAAGATTGTGCATGATGAGTTGGTGGCGCTCATGGGAGGGGAGGGGGAAGTCGTTCCCCTCATGCCGAAGTTAGCGTCGGGTAACTGGATGATGGTTGGCTTGCACGGCTGCGGCAAAACGACCACATGCGGCAAACTGGCGCGTCTGATGGCCAAACAAGGGCGCCAACCCCTGTTGGTGGCTTGTGACGTTTATCGGCCCGCTGCCATGGATCAACTGGAGACCCTCGGTAAACAACTTCAACTTCCCGTTTTTCTGATGCGCGGCGAAAAGGATGTCCTCAAAATTTGCCGTCAGGCGTTGACGGCCGCGCAGGCGCAGGGGCGTGACACGCTCATCTTCGATACGGCGGGGCGTCTGCACATTGATGAGGAGCTGGTGCGTGAGTTGGTGCGGATGCGCGATTTTCTCAAGCCGCAGGAAGTATTGTTGGTGGCCGATGCCGCCACCGGACAAGAAGCGGTCAATGTGGCCGAACATTTCGACAAAGCGTTGAACCTCACCGGCATTGTGCTGACAAAACTGGATGGCGATGCTCGTGGCGGCGCGGCGTTGTCCATGCGGGCGGTGACCGGTAAACCGATTCGTTTTGTGGGTGTGGGCGAAAAACTGGATGCGCTGGAGGCATTTCATGCGGAGCGGATGGCGGGACGCATCTTGGGAATGGGGGACGTTGTGGGGCTGGTCGAGAAGGCACAGGAGGCTTTTGATGCGAAGAAGGCGGAGGAATTTCAGAGAAAAATCGAAGCCCAAAACCTGAACCTGGAAGATTTTCTTGCGCAACTCCAACAGCTCAAAAAACTTGGGCCGCTGGAAAATCTGCTTGGCATGTTGCCAGGAATGGGTAATATGCAAAATCTTGCTGTCGGAGACGACCAGCTCAAGCGGGTGGAGGCCATTGTCCAGTCCATGACCCGCCAGGAGCGACGGCAGCCGGAAATATTGAATGCAAGTCGTCGGGCGCGAATCGCCCGCGGAAGCGGAACGAGCGTGACCGAGGTGAACGATTTGTTGAAGCAGTTTAACGCAATGAAAAAAATGATGAAAGAAATGGGCAGGATGCAAAAGGCCCTGGCTCGCAAGGGTGGGCTGGCGCGTTTGGCCCGTTAGTGGAGGTGTGACTGTGGCAGTTCGAATCAGACTACGGCGAATTGGAACCAAACACGTGCCGAGCTACCGCATCGTGGTGGCCGACGCGCGCGGCCCGCGCGACGGGCGTTTTATCGAAGAGATTGGCACGTACAACCCCAAGAAAGCCGATCCGAGTTTCACCGTGAACATGGAGCGCGCTCAGTACTGGCTCAAAAACGGCGCGCAACCCACCGACACGGTGCGCAGTATCTTGAAAAAGGCCGCCAAGACGCAGCCATAAACAACGAGACGGTCCGTGAACCGCCCCGACCGGACGCGGGCCGTCGGAGGAAGATGCGATGAAAGCGTTTATCGAATACGTGGTCAAAGCACTGGTGGATTATCCGGACCAGGTGGATGTGCGCGAAGTGGATGGAGAACGCGTCGTCGTCTTCGAATTGCGGCTCAACCCAAGTGACATCGGCAAGGTCATCGGCAAGAGCGGACGAACCATCAGCGCCATCCGAACCCTGCTGACCAGCGCGGCCGCCAAAAACGGCAAACGCGCCATGCTAGAAATCATTGAGCCGGAAGGCCGTCGGCGGGAATCGGACAGCAGCGGCGCAGAAAGCGCCCCGGTGTAACCGGTCGCGACCCTGATACGGATGGACATTGACGTACTGACGTTGTTCCCTCGAATATTCGAGGGGCCGCTCGAAGAGAGCATTCTGAAACGCGCAAGGGAAAGTGGTCGCGTTCAGATCCGGGTGCATAACCTGCGGGATTACACCCACGACAAGCACCGTGTGGTGGACGACCGCCCCTACGGGGGCGGTCCCGGCATGTTGATGAAACCGGAACCGATCTTTGAAGCTGTGGAAACGTTGCAGCGCCCCGACTCGTGCGTGGTGCTCATGACGCCCCAAGGTGCGTTGTTCACGCAGACACGCGCCCAACAGTTTGCCCAAAAACCGCATTTGATTATCATCTGCGGCCACTATGAAGGGGTGGATGAACGCGTTCGCCAGGCACTTGTGCATGAGGAGGTCAGTATCGGCGATTACGTATTGACCAACGGCGCATTGGCTGCGGCTGTTGTGGTGGACGCAGTGGTGCGACTGTTGCCCGGTGTGCTTGGGCATGAACAAGGCGCGCTCGACGACTCGTTTGCCTGCGGTCTGCTGGAAGGACCGCAGTACACCCGTCCGCCAGAGTTTCGCGGGATGCGGGTCCCCGACGTGTTGTTGAGCGGAGACCATGGCGCCGTGGCCCGGTGGCGGGCCGAACAGGCGCGTCGCCGAACCGAGCAGCGAAGACCCGATTTACTTAAATAGGAGCCGAACATGAACGTAATAGAAAAAATTCAACAGGAACAATTGAGAGCCGATCTCGTCCCTTTCAAGGTGGGCGACACCGTCAAGGTGCACACCCGCATCAAGGAAGGCGACCGCGAGCGTATCCAGGTTTTTTCTGGCATTGTGATCAACCGCCAGGGACGCGGAATCGCCGCTAGCTTCACCGTCCGACGGATCAGTTACGGCGAGGGTGTCGAGAGAGTTTTTCCGCTGCATTCGCCTTTCATTCAGAAAATCGAAGTGGAGCGCAGCGGTAAAGTGAGCCGTTCCAAGCTCTACTACCTGCGTAAACGTGTCGGTAAAACCGCCACCAAGGTGGAAGAAGCCTGACGTCGCGCCGGGATTGTTTCCCGGTATCGTATTGACCACGCGAAGAACGGGGCCAACGGCTCCGTTCTTCGGTTTTTTTAGCCTTCTTCCTGCGGTGTCTGTGAGGGCGCGGCGGCTGTGGGAGCCAGCTTGCGTTTGCGGATGAGATGGAGATTCCGAATGTAGATGGCCGTGTTGGGCAGATAGGCGAGAATACCGACCGGGTCGCGTTGGAAAATGAAGTAGGCGCACATGATGACGCTGCCGCCAATGCTCCAGTACCAGAACGACACCGGAATGACGCTTTCACCTTTCTTTTCAGATGCCCACCATTGGACGAGAAAACGCGTGGAAAAGACGCAGTTGCCGATCAATCCGAGGATGGTCAGATAGTTCCAGTCCAGGCCCAGGAAACGATGTTCCTTGCCGAACATTGTGACGGCCAGAAAAAGGTCCATGACGGCCTCCTAGTTTCGAGTTTCCGCGACGCGGTAGCGGAGTTGACGCGATTTCAGCCAGCGCACGCCCAGCAGATCGCGAAAGGATTTGAACAGTCGGTTCCAGACACCATAGTGGCTCTGACCGGCAAACCGTGGATGATTGGTCACCGTCACCTCCGCAATGCGGAATCCCTCCATTTCGATCAATTGCGGCAGGAAACGGTGGGCACCACGCCAAAACTTCACGTTGGCGATGCATTCCCGCTTGAACAAACGATACGTGCAGCCGGCATCGGTGATCTTCTCGTCGCCGCTGAGCGCGCGGCGGACTGCATTGGCGATGCGGGAGCTGGCGATGCGGATGAAATTGTCGCCCTTGCCACGGGTCTCGACGCGGGTTCCGCAAACGCAGTCGGCATGTTTGACGGCTTCAAGAAATTTCGGCAGGTCTTTTGGATCGTTCTGGAGATCGGCATCCATCGTGCAGAGGTAACGCCCCCGCGCAAACTGCATTCCCGCCCAACTGGCGGCGCTCTCGCCGCAGTTGTACGCAAACCGTTGGATCCGTAGTCGCGGGTCTTTTGCGGCCAGTTCCTTCAAAATCTCCCAGGAACGGTCCGTGCTGCAATCATCGGTGATGACAATCTCGTATTCGATGCCGAGTGGGTCCACGGCGTCATGGATCGCTTTCACCAGAGCATGAAGATTGCCTTCCTCGTTGTAGCAGGGAATGACAAGACTGAGTTCCGGCGGGTTCATTTCTTTCCGTAAAACTCGGCAATGGCGTCGCAAACATAGTCAACGTCGTCCAACGAGAGTTCACCGTAAATGGGCAGAGAGAGAATCTCTTGGACGGCTCGCTCGGTACGAGGCAACTTCGGGATGTCTTTGAAGAGCGCGCGGATCGCGGGCTGCTGGTGGTTGGCGACAGGGTAATGGATGCCCGTGGCGATGCCCCGTTCTTTGAGAAACTTGGCAAGAGCATCGCGTCGGTCGCCACATCGGATGACATACATATGATAGACGGCATAGGCCCAGTCGCGTTCTGGCGGCGTCCCAACAATGCCTTTGAGCCGCTCGTTGTAACGGGCGACCGCTCGACGTCGCCCGTCGTTCAATTCGTCCAGGTGTTTGAGGCCGACACGGCCGATGGCGGCGTTGATTTCGTTGAAACGATGATTGTAGCCGATCTCAGCATGGTGGTACTTATCGAGCCGCCCGTGGTTACGCAGACGGCGAAGTCGTTCGGCAATGGCGTCGTCGTTGGTCATGATGCACCCGCCGTCGCCCATGACCGTGAGGTTTTTGGAGGGGAAAAACGAGAACGCGCCACAAATGCCCATCGAGCCGACGGTTTTGCCCTTGTATTTGGCGCCCTGAGCTTGGGCGCAATCTTCAATCACCCAGAGGCCGTGTTTTCGGGCAACCTCAAAACAGCGGTCCAGATCGGCGGGGTGACCGTAGAGGTGGACGGGCAGGATGCCGACGGTGCGTGGTGTGACGGCGGCTTCCAGTTGTTCCACATCGAGACAGTAGGTGTCGTCTATGTCAATAAACACCGGCTTAGCCCCCCACTGACACATCGGTTCGATGGAGGGAAACGCGGTGTGCGACGGCACGAGAATTTCGTCGCCGGGCTTCAGTCCCATGGCTTGGTGCACCATTTGCATGCCAGAGGTCCAGTTGGAACAGAGAACAGCGTGTTTGGTGCCCGTGTATCGGGCCAACTCGGCCTCAAACGCTTCGCATTCCTTGGCAAGAATGTACCAGCCCGATTCGATTGCTCGCAGGGCGGCCTGGCGGACTTCATCGGTCAGATAAACTTTGGACAACGGGATGTTTTTCATGGTCGGTTTGACAGTAACACTCCTTGGCCGGCTCGTTCCAGCGTGTACCACGTCAGGCCGGTCAATTCGGGCATTCTCTCCGCATCGGAGTGACTTGCAACACAAAAAACGCGCGTTGCCGCCGCTAGTATCTGTCGGTAAACAACGGAATCGGTGACGACAAATGGCGTCCCCGGCGCGGGATGATCAAATTCAAACACTTTGCCGCTACTCGCCGCCGTGTCGGGATGATACCACCAGACACGACTTTGGAGGTAAAACGGCAATCCCCGCGGAAACCACCTGTGACAGACAACCAAAGCCTGCCGCTGGGGATCATCGCGCAGGATACGTTCGGCAAAGAATTTGGCGGATGTGTTGTGGCGCAATTGGCGCTCGATCTTCGGCAAGAGTGTGATGACACTCAGCACCACCAGGAGAAAAGTGGTCACAACCGCGTGGCGATTGAACGCGCTGATCAGGGCACCGACGGTTGCCACCACAATCAACGCGATTCCCCACGCCGACGGTAACCCGCATCGGGAACGCAGATAATACACCAACAAAACCAACGCCGCCGCCAACGCCACCGCCGTCAGCGCGTTGAGCCAGCGCCGCAGCGGTGCCGTTGCGGCGAGAGCGGCCATCGGCGGCATCAACGGCAAAACATAGGTCGGGAGTTTGGATTGGCTGAGGCTGAAAAGCAAAAGACCGAGCACGACCCAAGCCGCGAACATCCGCGTTGCGGAATCGAGCGGGCGGCGATGAAACACCAGAAATGTCCAGGGCAGAAACCCTCCCAAAAGAACCGGAAAGAAAAACCACCATTCTTTGCTGCGTCCATGTTCATCGGAAGCGACTCGCTGCACGACCTCGCGCAGCAGGAAATATCGCCAGAGATCAGGATTTTGGATGGCAAGCGCAACAAACCACGGGGCGGCGATGCCGAAAAACACAAGCAACCCGCGCCCCCATCGGAAATCACGCCAGTGTGGTCGTAACCCGATCATGGCAAATAGAGGAAGCGCCACCGCCACGGGGCCTTTCGTCAACACGCCGAGCGCCAGAAACACAAACAACCAATTGCTTCGTCGCCAGATGGCCCAGACACTCCACGTGACCCAGCAGGTCAACAACATGTCGGCCGTGACAAGACGGGCCACCAGAAAAAAAAGCGCGCTGCTGACCAGCATGACGACGGCCCACAGCGCCGTCGTCTCGTCGCGCGCCTCGCGCACCATCCAATAAAGCGCGAGCAAGGTGCCGAGCGCCGCCAACGCGATGGGAAGACGAGCGGCGAACTCGTTCACGCCAAACAAACGCAAGCTGGCGGCAATGCACCAGTACGTCAGCGGCGGTTTGGACAGGTGCGGGATCCCGTTGAGCCGGGGCGTCAGCCAGTCGCCGCTGGCCATCATTTCGCGGCCCACCTCGGCGTAACGGCCTTCATCCGGCTCGTTGAGCGCGCGACCACCGAGTTGGTAGAAGAGCGTGAACAAGACCAGGGCGAGCACGGCAAAACGCGCCCAGCGCGGCGGAGGGGAGGCAGTGTCAGTTGGCGGCATGATGTTTGGGTAACCCAGCCATTTCTGGTGTGCAAGGGCAAAGTACGTGTGGTAGTCTGCCCGACAAAAATGCAAAAATTACATCAGGCAGGTTACCAATCGCTGGCCGGGGTGATTTGTCGTCGGCCATGGGTGTTTTTGACGCTGGGATTGGCGCTTTCGGCGATCGCCGGGTTTTATGCCATTTGTTTTTTGCAGTTCAAGACCAGCCGCAACGACCTGATCGGGCGCGACAGCGAGTACTGGCGTTTGTACAGTGAATATGCCCGCGAGTTTCGCGACGAGGAGGATTATCTGCTGGTTCTCGAAAGCCAGAACCCGTCCCGCAACCGCGAGGCGACCGATGCCCTGGTCAATGCCCTGTTGGCGCCGGAAAACAACCCGCACAGCGACGACAGCGAGAATGCCCAGCAGTTCACGCCCGATGACGTGTTTTACCGGGTCAACTACGACGCGTTGCAGCGTTGGTTTCTCTATTTCCTCGGCACAAACGACCTGGCGGAAATCCGCGGCTCGGTGAAGGATTTCAAGCAACTGGTGGCCGTGCTCGAAGCCCGACCCGAATTGCCCACTTTTTTCGACGCGATGAACCAGATGCTTCAGCAAATGGCCACCGCCCCGGATGCGCAACGACAGCGAATGACCTCGTTCCTCTCGACGGTGACCGGTATCGTCAACCAGATGGCCACCTTTCACGGCACCAACGCCGAGGCCGCCTTCCTCTCTCCGTGGGCGAGCGCCTTCTTCAGCGAAGAAGCGCTGGGAGAGGCCGAACAACAAATGCAGTGGCAGGGCTACAACGTTTTCAACAAGGGACGGACCTTCATGGTGCTGGTGCATCCGCGTCCGCCGTCGGGCGCTCCGCCAGAGACACTGGCGCCACACGATGCCACTGTGCCCAAGTTGCGCCGCATCATTGCGGAGGTGCAGGCACGGTTTCCCGATGTGCATATTGGGCTGACCGGGGAACCGGTGTTGGACCTGGATGAGATGGTGCAATCACAACGCGACGCCACCTGGGCGACGGTGTTGACGTTGGTGTTGATTGCCGCGCTCTTCGTTGTTGGATTCCGCGAATGGTTGCGCCCGGTGCTGGCGACGCTCTGCTTGGTGTTGATTGTCGGCCTGAGCATGGGATGGGCCACCCTGGCGGTGGGCCATCTCAACATGATTACGATTACCTTTACCGTCATGATCCTGGGCCTGAGCATTGACCTCGGCATTCAAATCATCGCTCGCTACGAGGAAGAACTGATCAAACCGGGCGCGGAACGGTGTGCCGCGATGCACTCGGCCATTGCCCACACTGGGCCGAGCATCGTGACGGCGGCGCTGACCAACGCGGGCGCGTTTCTCGCCATGGGGTTGAGCGGATTCCGCGGCGTGACCGAGCTGGGTATCATCGCCAGCGGCGGCATGTTCCTGGCCATGCTGGTGATGCTCTTGGTGTTGCCCAGCCTGATCCTGCTGTTTCGCCGACGCAACGAGTCGGTCGAAATCCCCGCCCATGCTGTTGCCAGCCGGTTTGACCGCGTTCTGTTGCGACATCCACCCGTGATCATCATCGCCTGTCTGCTGATCACGCTGGCCGCGGTGTTGGTAGGCTGGCACGTTCAGTTTGATTACAACGTCCTCAACCTCCAGTCACGCGGCCTCGAATCGGTCGAGATCGAAAAACGCCTTTTGCGAACGGATGCTGAATCCACCATTTTCGCGGCCGTGGTATGTGACAGTCTCGATGAGACCCGTCGAATCCACGGCGCGTTGGAAAAGAAAACCAATGTCGTGAGCAGTGTTGCCAGCATTGCGGCTCTGATTCCCGAAGATCAGGAGCCGAAGGCGGCCATCATCCGCGAGATTCAGAAGGAACTGGGCCGTCCACAATTGCCCACCACCCGTCGCTCGGTGGACCTGACGGCACTGGATCATTCATTGCGTTCCCTGCGGGTACAAGCCTCGCGCTTGGCCCGCGAATTTGAGTCCGTGGACGCGACTTCGGCAAAAGCACTGGCGAAGCTGGCCGAGGCATTGACGGGTGCGCGGGAGAAACTCAAACGGGACGGGATGGCCGAGCAAATGGAATTGTATCAGACCCGGTTTTATGCGGACCTGCAGAAACAATTGGACATGATGAGTGGCCAGGTGACCGATCGGACGATGACGCTGGAGGACGTGCCGCGGGAGATTCGCTCGATGCTGATCGGGCGGTCCGGGCGGAAATTCCTCGTGCGCGTTTTCCCGCGCGAAAACATCTGGGAGAGAGAGCCGCTGGTGAAGTTTGTTCAGGAAGTCCAGACGGTCGCTCCCAAGGCCACCGGCACCCCGCTGGGCATTTACGAGTTCGTGGACATTCTACAAAAAGGATACATCAAAGCGGCGTTTTGGGCGTTGCTGGTGATCTCCTTGCTGGTGCTGGCTGATTTTCGCAATCTCCTGGCCGCCGTATTGACGCTAGTGCCGTTGTTGACGGGCATCCTCTGGATGATCGGTGCCATTGCCGTGCTCGACATCCGTTTGAATCCCGCCAACATTATGACCCTGCCGCTGATGGTCGGGATTGGGGTCGCCTATGGCATCTATGTGGTCCAACGCTACCGTGAAGATCATGATGCGCGCGTGTTCGGCAAAAGTACCGGTCGCGCCGTTGTGCTCAGCGCGTTGACCACCGTGGTCGGGTTTGGCAGCCTCATGATCGGCAAACACCGGGGCATCTTCACCCTCGGTCTGGTCATGAGTATCGGCGTGACTGCCTGTCTGATCACCTCGCTGACGCTGTTGCCCGCGCTACTGGAGATGGCCCGCCGCCGCGGTTGGAAACTGTAGCTGGGCGAGCGCTTTTTCGAGGAAACGAGCGAGGTTGGCTCCCGCGGTCTTTGCCCGCAACCCCAGTCGGGCGAGGTCCACGATCAGGCGCGGATGACGGTTGCAGGCACTCAGCACGCGGCTCAGTTGCAATTGTCCCACCATGAAGAAATCGTCAAGGTTCTCCGGTAGGTCTTCATGCGCGTTATCGGTAATGCAACGGATGGCCAGCATCTCCGTGCCGTGCGCGGCGCAAACGGCCGCCACCGCGCTGGTCTCCATGTCCACGGCCAGGGCGTCGGTAGCTCGTCCCAACCGTTGTTTGGTGGCAGCATGCAACACCACATCATCGGCCGTCAGGATTTTGCCGTGATGAACGCGAAAGAGGCTTTCCTCGCCGGGCAGTTCGGGAGGGGCGGAAAGCTTGTGGGCGGATCGCCAACGGACCCGGTTGCCCGTGTCCTGGCAAAGATCGAGCACCTCGGTGCCGATCACGATGTCGCCGTCGCCCACCGACGGTTGCAGCCCGCCGGCGAACCCGGCGCTGATGATGAGATCGGGCCGGTACGATTTGATGGTGATTTCGGCGGCGATACGGGCGCATTCTTTGCCGGCGCCGAGCGCCAGTAGAGCTACGGGTTGTCCCGCCAGGGTCCCTTCGTGGAAATCGAGATGGGACTGGCGGACCCGGTGATTGGCGCTGGCGCGATGAAGAATCGGGTTCAACTCCTGATGGACGGCGACAAGGATCGCGATCATGGCGGTCTCATTAAAGCATCAGTGTGGCCACGGCGTCAACGGCGCTGGAGGATGTCCTGAAGCAGGGCGGCGGCATCCGAGTGGTTGGGATGGCGTTGGAGGAGGGCGCGCAAAACGCGTTCGGCGCCCGCGAGGTCGCCTTTTTGTCGCCGATAAAAGGCTTCGGTGTAAGCGTAGCGTGGCTCCTGTGGGCGGGCGGCGGCGGCGCGGGCGCACAGCGCGATGGCTTCGTCGAGGTTGGCGCGGGAGACAATGACGGCGAGGTTGTAGGCGGCGGGAGCGAATTGCGGGTCGGTTTTCAGCGTGGTCCGCAGACAAGTTTCCGCGCCTTTGAAGTCGCCTTTCTCGGCGAGCAGAAGACCGAGATTGAAATTGACCTCGGCGCTGGCGGGATCGAGCGCGAGCGCCCTGCGCAGCAACGTCTCCGCCTCGGCGGTTTGGTTTCGTCGTGCGTGGATCAGGGCCGCGTTGACCATGGGGGGAACGAACTTCGGTTCGAGACGCATGGCGATCTCGAATTCGGCAAGTGCGGCATCGGTCTGCCCGCGGTTGAGGTAGTGGTTACCGAGATTGTAGTGAGCGGCATGGCTGTCGGGTTGACTGCGCAGCGAGTCTTCGTACTCTTTCAACGCCCGTTGAAACCGGGCCATCTGGGTTGGCTCGAACAAAGCGACGGCGGTGTCGTCCAGCGCGGCGGCGGCGCTGATGCGGACGAGCCGATAACTGTCGCCGAGCGCCGTGGTCAACGCGGCGACGTTTTCAGCGGTGGGCGCATGGCCGAGTGCGGCGGCAGCGCTGGCGCGGATCAATGGGGAAGGGTCTTTCAGGGCCTGACGGAGAACCGGCCATTTGTCGGGATGGTCGCAGGCGTCTAGGAGACGGATGAGGGCATTGGCGAAGATTTCCTGGCGGTTAGCGCGCGTAATGTAGGCGAGCATTTCGGGGAGTCGGGTCCAATCGCGTTTGCGGGCGGCGGCGATGAGCGCGGCGCGTTCCAGGACAGGCGCCTGGTAGTCGTCCTTGTGCCAGGAACGGACCTGTTGGTCGGCCCACGCGGCGGTTTTGTTGGTGTGACAGAGCGTGCAGGCCAATGGCGAATGGTAGAGGACAGCGGTGGCGGGTGTGGGTGGCAGAAAACTGTGATCGCTGCGGAGCATCCGACCAAACTCGGTCATGGGTAGGTGACAGGAGTTGCAGGTGGGTTTGCCGGGACCGGGCGGGTGATGGGAGTGGGTGGCGACGTTGCGAACCTTGTTTTCGTGGCAGGGCAGGCAGGAATCATTGGGACGATCGTGGAAGCGGTAGCGTCCGCTGGAGGTGTGACAGTGGACACAGTCGAGTCGGTCATTTTGAGCGCAAGGGTTCATCCGCCAGCCGGTGTAGGTGTAGTTTTCGCCGAGGTCGCGCCCGTCGGGATAGAAGTCAATGTGTTCGACCCCAACAAGGCCGTAGTGGTCGAAATAACGGTCGCCGGGCAGAAAGGAGGAAGTGATCGTGTTCATTTTGGCGTGGCAGGGAGCGCAGAGGTCGTTGCGCTGGGCGGCAGTCATTTTGCCGATGCGGATGATCTTGAGATCGGCAGGGGTGGGTTTGCCTTTGGCGGCGAGGCAGACGCGGACATGTTCGGCGGCGGGGCCGTGGCAGGTTTCGCAGTTGATACCGGGTTCGGACCAGGTGGTACGATAGCTGTCGGACGCGAGGTCGTAATTTTTGGAGAGCTGGCTGACGTGGCAATTGTAGCAGGAGGTGTTGAAGGTGAACGGGCGCTCGGTCCAGTGGAGAAGCTCGTTGGTCACACCGCTGAAATGGCGCATCGCGCTGGCGGCGGTGTCGTACCATTCGCGACGGCGCACGTCAAAGGCAACGGGTAACGTCTGAAGCCAGCCGCGTTCCAGTTCAGTGAGGAAGTAATAGACGTTTTTACCTCCGAGGGCATGGAGCATCTTGTAGCGTTTCTCGCCGCTGGGGGTGCGTTCGATGACAAACGGCGGTTCGGCGCGATAGTGGGATTGCCCGACGACGATGTCGTTGGTCTGCGGTGGCAGCGTGGCGGCAAGGGCCGTGGTAAACGGTTGCATCGCCAAGCCGTGATGGGAAGTGGCCCATTTCTGGTAAAACTCCTCGTGACAATCGCGGCATCGGGAGGAACCGGCCCACTCGGATTTCGGCGTCTCGGTCTTGGAACAGGCGACGAGCAGGGCAACAGACGCGATGAGGACGACCAGCCGCATTTCAGGCGGTCAGGCGTTGCAGCGCCTCGAGATATTTTTCGGTCGTTTTTCGCACGATTTCATCGGGCAACGTCGGGCCGGGGTATTGTTTGTTCCAGTCGAGCGTCTCCAGATAGTCGCGGACATATTGCTTGTCGAAGCTCGGCTGTGGGCCACCGGGACGATACTGGTCGGCGGGCCAGAAACGGGAACTGTCGGGTGTGAGGACCTCGTCAATGAGAAGAACCTTGTCGCCGTCCAGGCCAAACTCGAACTTGGTGTCGGCAATGATAATGCCGCGCGTGGCAGCGTAATCACGGGCAAACTGGTAAATGGCCAGCGCAAGGTCGCGTACTCTGGCAGCCAACGGCGCGCCGAGGATTTTGGCGGCCTCGTCGAAACTTATGTTCTCGTCATGGCCGGTCTCGGCTTTGGTGGAAGGGGTGAAAATGGGTTCGGGCAGTTTGCTGGACTCCACCAGCCCGGCGGGCAGTCGGATGCCGCAGACGGTCTGGGATTTCTTGTATTCCTTCCAGCTGGAGCCGCTGAGGTAACCGCGCACGATACATTCAACGGCGAGTGGGCGACATTTGCGAACCAGCATCGAGCGGCCCCGCAACACCTCGTGGCGACCAACCCTCCCGGCGATGGTTTCAAAATCGCTGGTAAGGAAATGCGTGTCGGTGATGCCCTTTAGTTTGCCAAACCAGAATTCGCTGAGTTGGGTCAGGACACGGCCTTTTTCCGGGATGGGTGTCGGCAGGACGACGTCAAATGCGCTCAATCGGTCGCTGGCCACAAACAACAGCGCATCGCCGAGGTCGTACACTTCGCGGACCTTGCCGCTTTTGAGTTTCGGGATACCGGGCAATTCGATTTGGGAGATGGACTGTTGGGTCATGGGGAGTTCCTATTTCCAACTTTGCAAAAGGTCAAGCAGGAGTCGTACGCCAAAACCGGTAGCGCCTTTGGCCAGATACGGCTTCTCCTCGGTCGTCCACGCCGTACCGGCGATGTCCACGTGCGCCCACGGAATGTCGCCAACGTATTTGGCAAGAAAAGCGGCGGCAGTGATCGCGCCGCCGTTGCGTCCGCCAGTGTTCTTGATGTCGGCTACGTCGCTCTTGATCATGTCCTTGTATTCCTGCCACAGCGGCAACGGCCAACAACGTTCCCCGGTCGCTTCCCCGGCAGCACGAATCGCGTCGAGGAGTTTGTCGTTGTTGCCGAGAATCCCTGCGGCGTGGGTGCCGAGCGCCACGACACAGGCGCCCGTCAGCGTGGCGAGGTCAACGATGGCTTGTGGGGCGCGTTCACGGGCGTAAACGAGAGCGTCGCCGAGGAGGACGCGGCCTTCCGCGTCCGTGTTGAGTACCTCGATGGTGACGGCGCGTTTGTCGGGGCCTTTGTAGCTGGTCACGATGTCGCCGGGACGGTAACTGCGTCCGCCGGGCATGTTTTCGGCGGCGGCGATGATGCCGATGACGTGAAGCGGAAGTCTGAGGGCGGCAATGGCTCGCATGGCGCCGAGAACGGCCACGCCGCCGCATTTGTCGAATTTCATTTCGTCCATTTTTTCGGACGGTTTGATGGATATGCCTCCCGAATCGAAGGTGAGCGCTTTGCCGACGATGGCAATGGGTTTGGCCTCCGGGGCGCCTTTGTATTCCAGCGCGATCAGACGCGGCTCGCGCGCGCTGCCGGAGCCGACGGCAAGGATGCCGCCAAACCCGCCGGTTTCCAAGGCGGGTTTGTCGAGGACGGTGCAGAGGAGGCCGAATTCGTCGGCGAGCTGGCGGGCGTGATCGGCAAGGGTTTCAGGGTAAATGATATTGCCGGGCAGATTGGCGATGTCACGGGCATAATTGGTGGCTTCGGCGATGGTTTGAGCGCGGGTGACAACGGCGCGGGCGGCGGCGAGATCGGCGTCCTTGGGGAGACAAAGCGTAAGGGATTTCAGCGCGCCGTGGTTGTCCTTGGGATCCTTGAACCGGGTGAACTTGTAGGAAGCCAACAGGGCGGCTTCCACAAAGGGGCCGACCTGCTCAGAAGTCACTTGAACGGCGGCGTTGGCGATACCGAGGGCGCAGAGGCGTTTGACGGCAAGACCGGTGGCCCGTCGAAGCTTTTCAGGGGTTAATTCGGCCGGTTTACCAAGCCCGACAAGGAGGAGACGCGGGGTGGTGTGCAGGATGACCAGTTGTTTGTCGGCACCGGTAAACTCCTTCGGAGTAAGCCGACGCAGGATGGGTTGAAAACGGGCGGGAAGGGTGGGGCGCTCTTTTTCGTGGCAGAAAAGGATGAGAACGGGTATTTTTTCCAGCAGACCGGAAGTATTGATGACTCGGAATTTCATGGGCGAAGTATAGGGGAGACGCAAAGAGGCGTCAATGACAGCGGCGTAAATCCTTGTCGTCGCTGCCCGGTACGGGTGGCGGCGAAGGGCAGAACGGGAATAAATACGGATGCGGGTGGCGATCGCAGTTTATGATTCGCAGTGGGTTGCCAAACTCACCACGCAATGGGTGTCGGCGGGGTTGATGGTGGCGTTGGTGAGCATCGGGATGGCGGCGGTGTGCGCATGGTATTTGAGGCGGAAAACCCAAAACGCGGTCTTCGGTTTATGGAGTGGGGGATGGAGCTGTTATGGGGTCAGCGTGGTGGCGCTTCTGATTCTGGAATATCTGGAAGAGGTGTCATGGCCGCTTCTGCAAATGGCGTGTCTGGCCGGCGGCGGACTCGGCGCGCTATTCATCCTCGCGGCAGCCCTGCGAACGGCAAAACGGTCTTGCCCGAACTGGTTGCTGGGCGTGGCGGGAATGACCTTGGTGGCGCTGAGTGGCGCCGCAGCGTTTTTCTGGCCACATTGGTTCTGGCTTCGGTTGGCGGAAAACCTCTTGCTGGCGTCGGCAGGAGGATATGCCGGCTGGGTGTTTTGGCGTCAACAAAACGAATCCACACGGATACTGGCGTGGGGATGGATGGGATGGGCGGTGACGGTCTGTTGCATGCCATTGTGTGAGTTGTGGGCGCCAACAAAAGCGGTCGGACACATGGCGATGGCCGTGCCGACGTTGGCAGTGGCCATGGGGTTGGCGGTGATGAGAGAGGCGGATGTTCTGGAGAAAAAATATCGTGATTTGTTGGAAGCCTCTTCGTTGGCAATTTTCGTGGTGGACTTGTGGACGCTTGAAGTGATGGATGCCAATCGGGTCGCGCAACTTCTTGTCCGACACGGCCCGGGGGAACTGCAAAAGATGCCCTTCAAAAAACTGTGTCCCGAACTGCAACCCCACGGCGAGACCCTGCTAGATCACCGAACCGCCTTTCATGCCGTCTTCAAACCGTATCATCAACTCCGATTCCTTCGCAAAGACGGCGCCGAGGTCTGGTGTGAAGGCGATGCCCACCAAATCCTGTGGCGGAACCGTCCCGCCATGCAGGTGAACGTGCGGGAGACGGACAGAGGCAAAACCGTCGGCCAACTGGTACATCGTTCCGAGAAATTGACCTCCCTGGGCCAACTGGTCAGCGGCGTGGCGCATGAGTTGAACAACCCCTTGGCCGTGGTCCTCGGCAACGCCCAGATGTTGGTCAAACAGGAACAAATCAACGACAAGACACGGGCCATCACCGAAAAAATCCTCCACGAAAGCGAACGCGCCGCAAAAATTGTTCGTGACCTGTTGAGCTTTGCCCATCCGGGACAAGCCCAATTGGCGCCGGTGGACATCAACCAGATCGTGAACACCACAATGAGAAACCACACGGCGGACTTTCAGTCGCACAACATGACACACGAAATCCGCTTGGGAACGGATATGCCGCCAACCCTCGCCGATGCCGCGCAGCTCGAACAGGTGCTGACTCACCTCGTCCGCAATGCCATCCAGGCCATGGCCGATCAGCCCACGCCGCGCAAGCTGGTCGTAACCACCGAAACATCGGGGCTGACGATTCGAATCACCGTGCGCGACACCGGACCGGGCATCCCGCCAGAGATTATGGGAAGAATATTCGACCCGTTCTTTACCACAAAAGGGCCGGGCAGGGGCACCGGCTTGGGCCTTTCGATCTGCAACACCATCATGGACGAACACCACGGCAAAATCTGGGCACAAAACAACCCCGACCATGGCGCCACCTTCTATGTCGAACTGCCCATCGTTGCCTGCGACACGCCCGTCGCGACGCCACCACCCGAAAAGACCATGACCGAAATCGTCTCCACCCCGCTCATCAGGAAACGCATCCTGCTTGTGGATGACGAACCGGGAATCCGCGACGTACTGGCCGAAGTATTGACCTGTGACGGTTACGAAGTGGATGTGGCGGACGGCGGCGAGGCGGGATGGGAGCGGATCAACGCCAGATCCTACGATGTGGTCGTCTCGGACCTGAACATGCCGGGCTTGGACGGCGCGGCCTTGTACCAGCGGGTTTTGAGTCTCAAACCGAAACAAGCGCAACGATTTGTTTTTCTGACGGGCGACACCGTCGGCGACAAATGGCGGACGTTTTTGGAGGGTAAGAAAAACCGTTGGTTGACAAAGCCGTTCAATATCCGTGAAATCGAAGACCTGATCGCTGAAATGACCCGGACCGACAAGGAAGGATCAACAACGCCATAGGATGAGCGAAATACTGGAATTTCTGTTTGACCCCGACTGGGCACGCTCTGCGCTGCTGTTGGCCTTGTTCAGCACGGCGGTGGTGGTGGGAGTGTTCACCTACCTGAATCGTTACACCCAAAAATCCTATTTTAGCCTCTGGACCATCGCGTGGATTTTCTATGCCCTATGGCTCGGCGTCTGTCTGCGCATGGAGGAGACTCCCCAGGTGAAATGGCTGATCATGGCCCGTCGCGCCTTCATCGGAACAAGTGCCTTGTGCATGTTCTGGGGTAGCTTTGATTTGGTCAATACGAGACGTACCCAGCGCGAACTGTTTTGCGCGATCGGATTGATCCTGCTGTGGAGCTATGTCGCCGCCTATCATGTCCAGGATCACTTGTGGATCACCGTGCCGGTGTTCGTCCTGCTGGCGGCCGCGGGCGTTTACAGCGGCATTTTGTATCTCCAACACCGCCGAACCTATCGCGGAGCGGCCTTGCTGGCCTACGGATTCATCGGCTGGGGCCTGCACCTGCTCTTGTTCCCCGCACAACCCTACCTGCCGCCTCATCTGCTTGTGTTCGGATATTTCACCACGGCAGTTTTGGCATTGTTTATTGCGCTGGGCATGGTCGTGCTGGTCTTGGAAGAAGCCCATGAGCGTCAACGAGTGTTGTTGGACGAGTACAAGCGCGGATTGATCAGCCGCCGACAACTCGAACAGGAGATGGCGGTTTCAGAGCAAAAGTACCGCGCCTTGTTTCAGGTGGCGGGTGACGCGATTTTCCTGGTGGGGCTGGATTCGCTTGAAATTCTGGAGGTCAACGAGAAGGCGCGAGAACTGATGGGGTTGAAGAAGAACGAGCCGGTGCCGAAATCGTTGCTGGCCATCTGTCCGGACTTGAATCTCGGAGGAGCCACGTTGTGGGAGAAACAACATCGCGTCGAGGAACTGATACAACCATCGCGGGAGTTTATGTTGCTCCGCGCAAATGGCTCGCGCGTGCCGTGCGAAGGAACCGTGAACCTGGTGGAATGTAACCATCAACCGGCACTGTTGATCACCGCTCAGGAAATTACCGAACGCAAAAAACTCGAACAACAACTCCGTCGCTCCGAAAAACTCTCAGCCTTGGGACAACTCGTGGCAGGCGTGGCGCACGAGTTGAACAACCCCTTGGCCGTCATCATGGGATACGCCCAGCTTCTGACGACCCAGGAACATCCCGTCGAACGCCTCCGAGCTGACCTGCAGAAAATCCTCCACGAAAGCGAACGAGCTGCAAAAATTGTTCGTAACCTCCTCACCTTTGCCCGCCCGCGCGAGCCGCAACTCGCCCCTGTGGACATCAACCGCCTGATCCTCAACGTGACCGAAACACACCAGAAGGACATCCGGGACAATACCATCGCCTTCCACGCCCGCCTGGCGGAAGACTTGCCCCCAACGATGGCGGATGCCCACCAAATGGAACAGGTGTTCACCAACCTGCTCACCAACGCCATCCAGGCCCTTTCCGAACACAAAGGCCAACGAAAACTCGAAGTACTCACCGAGCAACAAACCAATTGCATCCGAATCACCGTGGCCGACAGCGGCCCCGGTATCCCAAAGGAAATCGCCTCCAAGATATTTGATCCCTTCTTTACGACCAAAGGACCGGGAAAAGGAACCGGGTTGGGCCTGTCCATCTGCCACACCATCGTCGAGGAACATCACGGACGACTCTGGGTGGAAAGCGAAAAAGGATGCGGGAGCCGTTTTGTCATCGAACTTCCCATCATCAAGTGCGCCCCAAAGAGGCCAGAAACGGCGAAAACCAGCCCGTCTCTTTCTCCCGCATTACCGCACAGCCCGGTAGCCCGCCGAATCTTACTGGTGGATGACGAACCCGGTATCGTGGATGTCCTCAAAGTGTTGCTCGAGGAAAACGGCCATCATGTGGAAACCGCCCACAACGGAGCCGAGGCGCTCCAACGAATCCAAACGGCAAACTTCGACCTGATTATCAGTGACCTCTGCATGCCGGACCTCGGTGGCGAAGCCCTGTACCACGAGATTCAGAAACGGTCGCCGTCCCTGGCGCGACGAATCATCTTCATCACTGGCGACACGGTCAGTGCCACCTCGCGCCGATTTCTGGAGAGCACCGGCAACCGGTGGTTCGGAAAACCCTTCAACCTCGACGAGTTGGAAACGGCTGTCCGTTGCCTCCTGCAGCAATCCGCTGCGCCCGCTGATTAAACGGGGCACAACGGCTTGCTTTTTGGCGGCGGTTTTGCTCAATTGAGCCGCCTTTTGACGATGGACATGATACGTGACCGCCAACAGATCTCGCCGCCGCCACCTTCCGCGGCATCCGCCAGCGTGCCCAGTCGCATCATTGTGTTTTGCCTGCCGGGCATCGGCGACACGGTGCTGTTCACGCCGGTACTGGCCTTGTTGCGGCGGATGTTCCCGCGCGCGCGTATTGTGGCGGTCACGATGTTCCGCGGCACCGAACACATCCTCTCCACCAATCCCGACCTGGACGAAGTTCGCCACTTCGACTTTTTCAACGCCAAACCGTGGGAGAGCATCCGTTACCTCTGGCGATTGCGACAGGAACGGTTTGACCTGAGCATCATGTCGTTCCCCTCCAACCGCCTCGAATACAACTGCGTCAACTGGTTTGTCGGTCGCCGCTGGCGCGCGGCGCACCGTTACCACCGCCAGAGCTGGCGGAATCTCTGGTTCCTGAACAACATCACCGTTTGCGAGACGGGACGCCATCACAACGTCGAGGAAAACCTGCGCTTATTGTCGGCTATCGCCACGCGCCTCGGCGTGCCAGTACCCCCGGCATCGTGGGACGAGGATCGGACGGCCTGCCTTCGCCAATATCCGTTGAAACTGACCTTGCTGCCCGAAGACCGCGAGTACGGCGAACGGTTCCTTGTGGAAAACAACTTGACGACGACCCGGTTGTTGATCGGGATGCACACCTGGAGCAGCACCTACAAAAACATGGCCCGCAAATGCTGGGACAAGGACAACTTCGTTGCGCTCATTCGCCGTCTCAGCGAGGCGCACCCGCAAGCCCGTTTTCTGCTGGTGACCGGTCCATCCGACGAGGAGGTGAACCGCTACATTGCCGAACGCAGCGACCATCGCGTCGTGCTCGTGCGCGAGGCCAACCTCCGTCGGGCGGTGGCCATCCTGAGCCATTGCGGCGTGTTTGTCAGCAATGACTCCGGCGTCATGCACCTGGCCGCCGCCGCGAGAGTGCCGGTCGTGGCGTTGTTCGGGCCGACCGACTGGTGGCGCCTGCATCCGTGGAGCGAACGCCACCTCGTGGTCAGCCGCAAACTGCCGTGCAGCCCCTGTTTCTACTATTCCAGCCGCGCCCTGCGTTGCGTCGCCAACCTGGATTACGCCTGTATGCGCGAGATCACCGTGGAAGAAGTCTTCCAGAACGTCCAACGCCTGTTGTCCGCCGAATCACCCCCACCACCATGAACCCATCCTCTTTTTCCTCCGAACGAACGGAAACCCGATCCCATCTCGGCCTGTGGGTCACACTCGCGGCGGCACTGGCGTATTGCATCTGGCTCGGCGCCCACTGGCTGCCCCTGGGCTGGAGCGACCACGAACTGGCCGCCAGCGCCTCGCGTGTCTGGGACATCAAACACGCATGGCTCACCCAGGGACATCTGCCGTGGTGGACGCCCCACTTCATGAGCGGTTCCAGCTACGCGCTGCATCATGCGCGCGGCTTTTATCTGCTGCCGTGGCTGCTGTTTTCAACCGTCACCAGCCTGGATGTGGCGGGCAAACTGACGGTGTTGCTGGCGATTTTCCTCAGTCCGGTCGCCATGTATTTCTGCGCGCGTCGTTTCCTGCGCAACGAATGGGCGGCGGTACTGGCGGCTCTGGCATTCATGTTACACCCGCAACAACTCAACCGCGCCATGGCGGCGGAACATGTCACCATCAGCCTGTTTTTCCCGTTCATCCCGTTGTTGTGGCTGACGCTGGCCCGCGCGCTGGAGACAAACCGCCTGCGTGACGCCTTGTGGTGCGCATTGACGGTCGTCGGCGCGTTGTGGACCGACAACAAACAGGCGCTGGTGAACTTCCTGTTGATGAGTGGATATCTTGTGTACTGGTTCTGGCCGAAAGAACGCCGCCTGGCATGGCAAGCGGCGGCAAAAACATTCGGCATCATCGGGGTGGCCGTGGTGTTGCTCGGCGCCTTCGTAATCGTGCCGGGATTCACGGAACAATCTCTGGTCAAATTGTTCCACGGCGATCCGTTGCGCGGCTGGCAGGAAACCTATTCGCTCAAAAGCCTCTTCAGCCTGCTGGACCGCAATGGCGTTGTCACCCTCAATGCCCGCGAAGGCGTTCTCCGTGCTGTCCAACAACGCGGCGGCCTCCGCTCGCAGGAGGAACTCAATCAGGTTCGCGCCGCCATTGCGCCGGCGCAAACCGACTCGCCGGACAAATACGCCGGACTGGTCTGGCTCGCTGCGTTGGCCATTACGGTTCTCTACAACTCGCGACGACAGAACCGGCTGTTATTTTGGACATTCGTCGCGTTGATGCTGGTTTGTGTGGCGCTGGCCAGCGGTGTCTCCACCGTTTGGACGGCCAATACGCGACTATTGAACGCATGGTTCGGGGTGGAAGGAGTTCCCTTGGCGGCAAAACTGGCGATCTCTCTGGCCCTGGCAGCCCTGGCGGTGTTTTTCTGGCAGTTTTGGCGTCGCAAACTGACGACCACTCGCAAAACGCTGATCGCCATTGGGGTGCTGGCCGTGTTTCTGTTTGTGCCGGCATTTTCGCTGGTCTCGCTTCTGCCGCTGTTCAAGGAAATCCGCGCGCCGTATGTCTTTCTCGATGGCCCGATTGCCTTTATTGCCGCCATGCCGTTGGGGTTTCTGGTCACCGATGTGCTCGACACCGCACGTTGGCGGCGCCATGCGCCTTCGATGGTCATCGGCCTGTCGGCGCTGATGGTGGTGGATTTCTGGCCACACCAGAAACCCGCGTTTGAAAGCGGCGTGCCGGCACGCACGTTGGCGAACTTGCGTGCCACGTATGAGGCGCTGGCGGCCGACCGCGACCCCGTAAAGGTTTATGCGTTTACCGGTCGCTATTTTCATCTACTGGGACCGATGTGGAGCGGCAAACCGCAAGTGTACGAAGCGTTCTACAACTGGATGTGCCCCTTTGGGATGGGGATTCTCAATCAGCAGGGATTTGCCTCTTGGGAAATCCATCGCACGTTCCTCAACGTCGTAAGTGCCCGCTATATTCTGTTCGACAAGACCGATCCCAGCGCTCCCGGAATGCAGCAGATGCTGGCCATGTATCGCCAGAATTTTCCTGTCCAGTTGGAGAACGAGGACTTCGTTGTTTTCCGCAACGATTCGGCTCGCCCGTACGTGAGCGCCAACAGTCGGGCCTGCCTTTATATCGGCGATTTCCGCAAGTCTGCCCCGCTGGCACTGGCGTTGGCATCAAAGAACTTTACCCTGGTGCAGGGTGACAAAACGCCGTCTGCCGGCCAATATGCGCGTGTGTATGAAGAGGGGGCGGCCGCTTTTGCGCCGGTCGGCGAGAGTGCGGCAGTGATGCTCCAGGGACTGGAAGTGAGTCGTCTCGATCACCACCATATTGTGGTGAAACTCGCCGTGCCGACCCATTGCGTGGTCATCATTGCGGAAAGTTACTATCCGTTTTGGCGGGCGGAAGTGGATGGTCAATCGTCAAACGTGCTTCGCGTGGATTGTGGGCTGATGGGGGTCGAAGTTTCGGCCGGCAAACATGAAATCCGCCTGACCTATCAACCGCCCCGCCGCTATACCATTGCCATCGCGGTCAGCGCAGTTGCTCTATTGGTTTGTTTGGTTGGTCTTGTCTTTGGCGACCGACGAAAGGGGGGATTGCCGTCATGACCTTGGAAGCGCTCGGCCACTGGTTTCGGTCCCGCAATGTCCAGCGTTGGTGCATCGGTGTCGCATTACTTTTGGTGATCGGAGCGCTCCGGATTCCGTGGCTGGAGGCGGATGCGGGCGCCCCCGGATTGTGGTCGTACGGCACGTTTCCCACGGATGAAGGCTCGTACACGGGAGGCGGTCGGTTGGCGGCGCTGACTGGAAAGTGTTATGACCCGTTGATGGACTATCCCAGTTCCTTGAAAGTTTCGCCGGGACTGAATTTCCTCAGTTATATCAGTTACCGGATTTGCGGATTGACGTATGCGGCGGCGCGTTGGCCGGTTGTTCTGGCGGCATTGGTGGGGTGGTTGACGGTTTACTACCTGGCGTCGCGGGTGACAGTGCCGTGGCTGGCCGGAGTTGTCACGCTGGTGATTTCGTGTAACCCCATCAGTTTGATTTACGAGCGGTGGGCATCGAGTGATGTGGTTTGTGGCGTGGCCGTGTTGGTGGCGTATGCGCTGCTTCAACAACGCGCCCATGGATGGAGCGCGCTGGCGGGGGGGGCGATGGGGTTTGCTCTGCTGGTGAAGGCCTCGGCGGCGCTGCTGATGCCGTTGTTGTTGTTGGGGCTGTTTTTGCACAAGGAACAACGGCTTCGACGCTGGACTGGATTCATAGGGGGATGTGTGGGGTGTTATGTGGCGGGACAGGCGCTTTTGGATTGGTGGGTCAAGGCGGCTGTTGGGGAAAGCGTGTCCGGTACGTTGGGGGCGCCAACCATGTCCGAATACCTGACCGGAGGGTGGTTGGTCATGCTTCGAGCGATTTCGGTGTTTGCGCGTTACCCGATCAGCACGCAGCTTGGCCCTTTTCTGCCCTGGTTGCTGGTGTTGCCGGTGTGGTACCTGGCTATCACATGGTATCGGACCGGAAAATGTCTGACACGTAGAGGGGTGGTTTGCGCAGGGATTTTCGTGTTTTTGGCAGTGCTTGCCACACAGGCGCGGAATCCCATGCGCTATTTTGTGCCAGCACTGTATTTTTGTCCGCTGCTTCTTGTGAATTGTCGCGCCCTGGTGTTTCAGTCCGTTCAGCGAGGGAAGGTGTACGGGATGATTCTGTTGGTTGGAACTTGTGTTTTTTTGTGGGCTTACTGGGGGCGAATCCATTTCACGCTGGAAGAGGCACGGCCGTATTTTTACAACGAATACGTTTTACCAGCAAAAGCGCATTGGTGGTTGTCATGGCCGGTCATGCTCATAGGCGCTGGCTTTGTGGCGCTGGCGGTCCTATCGCGTTTGGGATGGAGAAGGGGAGGACGACGGTATGCAATGGTGATCATCCTGGCGCTGGTTGCGAGTTGCTGTTTGTCGCAGAATCGTTTGTATGCAGGGGGCGGACTTCGTGAGAAGTTTGTCATGACGCAAACCCTTTTGCAGGCGACGGTGCTGGGTATCCTCATGTTGGTTTTGGGGGGGCGCTGGTGTCGCGGATGGCGACAGTGGTATGGATGCTGGGGGGGCGTATTCGTTGCTTTTGCACTGTTGAATCAGCATTGGTCACAAGCGTATCCGACATTGTTGACGCGCCGGTATGTCATGCGGGATGTGTCGGATCGAATTGCTCGTGAATTACCGCCAGATGCGCTGGTTGTTGGACGACGGGTGGCCACGCTACTGCGAAACACCCCTTTGCGTCTTGGTCAAGATGGTCCCATCTACGATCCCTCTGTGTTTGTTGAGAAAGCGGTGCGCCTGAAAAAAGAGCTTCCTGGTCGTCCGTTGTATTGGGTGATTGGCGCGGATGAGTTTGGCACCTATGCCTCACCCAACCATGTGGAGATTCGCAAACGATTCAAATTGAAGCTGGTTGATACAGTCCGAGTCCCCGGCGATGCCACCCCGGAGCTTGTGCCGCTCTATGTGATTCTGCTGGAGGATTAGAAAAGGGGAATTCCCCTTGCCTCTGGAGAATGGCCCGCGTATTTTCCAACCTCAACTTATGAAAAACAGCCTCGGTTTGAATACTGTATATGTGACAGGGGGTGGGGGATATGTTGGCGCGGTGTTGGTACCGAAATTGTTGGCGGCCGGTTACAATGTCCGCGTGCTGGACTTGTTCATCTATGGAGAAGAAGTCCTTTCACCGCACCCGAACCTTACCAAGATCAAAGGAGACCTGCGCGATGACAAACTGTTGCAACAAACCATTCCGGGCTGTGATGCCCTCATTCACTTGGCTTGCATCTCCAATGATCCCAGTTTTGAATTGAATCCCGACCTAGGTAAATCCATCAACTTTGACGCATTTGAGCCGCTTGTAAAAATCGCTCGCGGGGCTGGGGTAAAACGGTTCATCTACGCTTCCAGTTCCAGTGTTTATGGCGTCAAGGAGGAAGAAGAGGTCACCGAGGCGCTTTCGCTGGAGCCGCTTACCGATTACTCGCGTTACAAGGCGATGTGCGAACTGGTGTTGGGACGATATCAATCGCCCGAATTTACGACCGTCACCATTCGTCCCGCCACGGTATGCGGCTACTCTCCGCGGTTGCGACTGGACCTGAGCGTCAACATCCTCACCAACCACGCCATCAACAAAGGTAAAATCACCGTCTTCGGCGGCGAACAGCAACGACCCAATCTACACATCGAGGACATGACCGACCTTTACCTGCGTCTGCTGCAGGCACCTGATCGCCAGATTGCCGGCAAGATTTGGAATGCGGGATATCAGAACCTCAAACTACGCGAGATTGCCGAGCTGGTACGGCGCGTGGTGGGCAAAGACGTTGAGATCGTCACCGAACCGACCAACGACAACCGTTCCTACCGCGTTTCCTCCGCCAAGATCGCGCGCGAGTTCGGATTCACAGCGCGCCACAGTGTGGAGGACGCCGTGCGCGACCTGAAAACCGCCTTCGATGCCGGTAAAGTGCCCAATCCGTTGACTGACATTCGCTACTATAACATCAAGACCATGCAGGCACTGAACTTACGGTAGCAACGCAAATGGTCATCGGTGTAGATTTTGACAATACAATCGTCAGCTACGACAGGCTCTTTGAACAGCTTGCTCGTGAACGAGGGTTGAATGTTCCAAGCGGGAAGAAGGCCATTCGGGATCAGATTCGGCTGTTGCCGGAAGGCGAAATCGAATGGCAAAAATTGCAGGGCATGGCCTATGGCCCGCGAATACAGGAAGCAGAGATTGTCCCCGGTGTTGAGGAATTCTTTGACGCCTGCCATCAACACGATATTCCAATTGTAATTATCAGCCACAAGACCGAGTTTGCCGGCTACGATGAAACGCGGACCAATTTGCGCGAAGCGGCGCGCGCATGGCTCAAGGAACATGGTTTGGGAAACGAAACAGTTTATTTTGCGGGGACACGCGCAGAAAAAATCGCGCTGATCAAACGCCTTGATTGCACCGTGTTTGTGGACGACTTGGAAGAGACGTTTTGCGAACCGGATTTTCCGCCTGGTGTGGAGAAGATTCTCTTTGCGCCCCACGGGCACGCGCCGGTGCCGGGAGTAACCATTTGCCCGACCTGGCAGGAGATACGGGAACGGGTGTTTTTCTCCCACCTGCTGGGGCGAGCGGTGAAAACGATGGAATGGATTGGTGGTGGCGGCAATAGCCGCATCTACAAGCTCGATGGGCCTTATGCGGGTAAGGTGTACTTCGATCGGAAACGACTCGAGACCGAATTTGCCGCACTACAATTTTGCTGGGAACATGGAATCCGTTGTGTTCCGCAGCCGATTGGCGCCGACCCAATGGCCAATCTCGCTGTGTATGAGTTTATTGCGGGGGAAAAACCGTCGCCGACGGAATCGGACATCCTGGCGGCCGTGGAGTTTCTCGACACCCTGAAGCACCTCTCCGTTCACGGCGCTCATCTGCCGCTGGCGGCAGAGGCTTGTTTTTCCATCCACGAAATCATTGCCAACATTGATGCGCGTCTGGCGCGATTGGCTGTTGTGCCCGCGTTGCAGGAGTTTCTGACGCGCGAGTTTGTGCCGTTGCTTGACCGTTTTCGCTCATTGCCGGACAGCGTGGCGGAGGAACGCCAATTAAGCCCGTCGGATTTCGGGTTTCACAATGCCCTGCGACGACCGGATGGGCAGCTGGTGTTTTTGGATTTTGAGTATTTCGGATGGGATGACCCGGCAAAAATGGTCTGCGATTTTTTGCTTCACCCGGCCATGAACCTCTCCGAGAACCTACGAGGCCTGTTTTACCGTCACTTTGCCAAAAACAAAAAACTGGCAAAGCGAGTGGAGACTGTTTATCCATTGTTCGGATTGAAATGGATCACCATCCTTCTCAACGAGTTCCTACCGGAAGACCTGCGGCGACGCGGTTTTGCCAGCGGCGGCACGCTGGACCGCGCCGCGGTGCAGGCCCGACAATTGGAGAAAGCCCGGCGAATGCTGGACCGCGTCCGACGCGACTATGAAATGTTCCCCTTCCGAAATTACACTTGATCAACGCTCTCGCGACCTCCGTCGGTTGGTGATACGGGCGATTGCCGCGGCCCGCCGTGGCCACGTCGGCTCCTCCTTCTCGCTGATCGAGATGTTGCGCGTGCTTTACGACGACGTGTTGCGGTTTGACCCGAAAAATCCGCAATGGTCCCAACGAGACCGTTGCATTCTCAGCAAGGGACACGGATGCCTGGCCTTGTATGCCCTGTTGGCCGACAAAGGTTTTTTCCCGGTGGAAGAACTGGACAAATTCTGCAAACCCGATGGAATCCTCGGCGGCCATCCCGAACGCCACAAGGTGCCTGGTGTGGAAGCTTCCACGGGCAGTCTCGGACACGGGTTACCCATCGGCGTTGGGATGGCGTTGAATGCGCGCATGGAAAAGGCAAATTACCGTGTTTTCGTGGTTGGCAGCGATGGCGAATCGCAGGAAGGTTCGGTCTGGGAAGCCGCAATGGCTGCCGCCCACCACAAGCTCGGTCATCTGACCGTGCTCTTGGATTACAACAAACAACAGTCGTACGGAACGATTGCCGAAGTGCTCGGGTTGGAGCCGCTTTCCGAGAAGTGGCGCAGCTTTGGCTTCGCCGTGACAGAGGTGAACGGGCATGATGTTGCCGAACTGCGCGATGTCGTGGCGCGCGTCCCATTGGAACCCCAGAAACCAACCTGTATCATCTGCCACACCATCAAAGGCAAAGGGGTACGGATGTGTGAAGGCAACCTGAAGTGGCATCACAAGACGAAGATCTCCGATGAAGAGATACAGGCGTTGTATGACGGATTGGAGGCGGCCTGATGCGTCAGACCTGCTTGAAGATGATCTATGAGTTGGCGAAACAGGACCCACGAGTGGTGTTTGTCGGCTCCGACCTCGGCACGGGAACGCTGGAACAGTTCAAAACCGAAATGCCGGAACGTTATTTCATGGAAGGCGTCAGCGAGCAGAGCATCGTTGGCATGGCAGCCGGGTTGGCTTTGGAGGGCAAAATCGTTTATTTCAATACCATTGCCACGTTCATTACCCGTCGTTGTTTTGATCAGGTGGCAGTGGATTTGTGTCTGCATAATTTGCCCGTTCGCCTGATCGGCAGTGGCGGCGGCCTGGTGTATGCGCCACTGGGGCCAACACATTTGGCGACAGAAGACATCGCCATCATGCGGGCATTGCCGAACATGACCGTTGTCGCTCCCGCCGATGCGAATGAAATGCGGCGCTTCATGCTACGAAGCCTGAACCATCCCGGCCCGATCTACATCCGCCTCGGCAAAGGCGGTGACCCCATTGTTACGCCCGACGACCAGCCATTTGCGATTGGGCGAGCCTACCGTTTACGGGAAGGCAAAGATGTGCTGATTCTCACGACCGGCATCTGTGCAACGGTTGCCCTCGACGCTGTCCCTCAGGCCACCGTTGTACATGTGCCAACCATCAAGCCACTCGATACCGAAACGATTTTGACCGAGGCTGCAAAAGCCAGGGTGGTTGTTACCATCGAAGAAGGCACACTCTCTGGGGGGTTTGGAAGCGCGATTGCAGAATTGCTTCTTGAAGCGGGATTGACTCCGCGGTTTCGGCGTCTGGGCATACCGGATGTGTTCCCAGACCAATATGGCTCACAAGCCAGCCTGATGGAACGCTACGGCTTGACACCCGCCTGCGTGGCTGCCACTGTTCAACAACTTCAAAGGAACTAATAACTATGGGGCAACTGCTCAACATTGTTACACCGCTGCACAAAGCAACCAAACGCGACTATCTTGCCCGCATGGTGGACAACAAGGTCCACTGCATGCTCAAGGCCAAAGAATATGAAGCCGATTACTGGGATGGTGATCGCCGGTATGGTTACGGCGGATACAAGTATATTCCCGGCCGCTGGAAGCCGGTAGCCGAAGCGCTCATCCAGCGGTACAGTTTGAAACCGGGATCCAAAGTGCTGGATGTGGGGTGCGGCAAAGGATATCTCCTGTATGAGTTGCAAGAGTTAATCCCACAACTGCAACTTGTCGGATTTGATATTTCCCAGCACGCCCTGGCAAACCGTCATCCGAATTTCCGGGGTACGCTGTTTCGCTATCGCGCACAGGATGCCTATCCCTTTGGAGACAAGGAATTCGACTTGGTCATTTCCCTCGGGTGTCTCCACAACCTGAAGATATTCGAGCTTAAAACCGCCCTGAGCGAGATTGAGCGAGTTGGGAAACAGGGATATATCATGCTGGAAAGCTTTCGCAATGAACAGGAACTGTTCAATCTCCAATGCTGGGCATTGACCTGTGAGTCGTTTTACGACACCGCCTCATGGATATGGCTTTACCGTCACTTTGGCTATACCGGCGACTACGAATTCATCTACTTCGAATGAAAACTCTCGCTGCCATTCTTGTTGAAAGCAACAAACCACTTGTGGTTGACGAAATCGAACTGCCCACATTAGGAGTCGGACAGGTCCTGGTGAAGATCAACGTCTCCGGTATCTGCGGGGCACAACTGGGCGAGATCGCCGCCGTGAAGGGACCGGACAAGTTTCTCCCTCACCTTCTCGGCCACGAAGGCGGCGGTGTCGTTGAAGAAGTCGGCCCTGGTGTCACACACGTAAAGCCTGGTGATCACGTCTGTCTGCACTGGCGCAAAGGTGCCGGTATCCATGCCCAGCCAGCCAGGTACGACTGGCAGGGCAAAACCGTCAATGCCGGTTGGGTTACTACCTTCAGTCGCCATTCTGTTGTGTCAGAAAACCGCGTAACCACCATATCCAAGGATGTTCCCTTTGAAATCGCCGCGTTGATGGGCTGTGCGGTAACGACGGCACTGGGCGTGATCAATAATGACGCACGGGTGAAAATCGGCGAATCTGTCGTTGTGTTTGGCTGCGGTGGCGTCGGCCTAAATGTGGTGCAGGGGGCGGCCATGGTCTCCGCAGACCCGATCATCGCCGTCGATATTTACGACAGCAAGTTGGAATTTGCCCGCCAGTTTGGCGCGACACACACGATCAACGGTAAAACCACCGATGTGCGCGCCGCGATTCGCAGCATTGTTGGAGCGCGGGGTGTGGATGTTGCCGTCGAAAACACCGGTAACGTGCGCCTGATCGAAATGGCATACGAATTGACGGCAGCCCAAGGGCGCGTGGTCTGTGTCGGAGTCCCTCGTTGGAACGAAGACATCACCATCCATTCATTGCCGCTTCATTTCGGGAAGGTACTGACCGGCTGCGAGGGCGGTCAGTCCTATCCGACGACCGACATTCCGCGTTATCTTCGCTTGTACCAGCGCGGCAAACTTGCGCTTGATCGCCTGATTACACATCGTTTCCCGCTGGAAAGAATCAACGACGCCCTCGACGTGGTGCGCGGCGGCGAGGCCGGTCGAGTTGTCCTGGATATGCCGTAAACAACCCTTTCACAAACTCAATGAACACAGGCCTTCTCAGGAGACGAACAACCTGCCGCTTGTGCGGCAGCGCGCGGCTGGAACTGGTTGTTCCCTTGCTGCCGACACCGGTGGCGGAGAAATACGTCACCCGTGAGCGATTGCAGGAACCGACAGAGAAATTTCCCCTGGACCTCTACATGTGTTGTGACTGTGGGCACGTTCAGTTGCTCGACGTGGTGGACCCAAAATTTCTGTTCTACGATTTCACCTACGCCAGCGCCGGTACACCGGCGCTGGTGCAAAGTTTTGAAGACACGGCAGAACAGGCCTGCTCTCGTTATGCGCTCTCCCCCGGCAGTTTGGTAGTGGACATCGGTAGTAACGACGGGTCGTTGTTGCACTGTTTTCAGAAACGGGGACACCGTGTTCTTGGCGTGGACCCCGCCGTGGCCGTTGTAAAACGCGCGCTTGCCAAGGGAATCCCGACCATTGTGGACTTTTTCACCGCAGAACTAGCCGAACGGATTCGGCAGGAACACGGCCCGGCTGCGGTGGTTTGCGCTTTCAATGTGTACGCACACGCCGATGACCTGGCCGGAATGACCGACAGCATCCGACGTTTGCTCGCGCGGGATGGGGTGTTTGTGTTCGAGGTGTCGTACCTGTTAGATGTGGTCGAAAAGATGCTGCTGGGAACCATTTTCCACGAACACCTTAGTTATCACTCAATCAAACCTCTGGCAGCGTTTTTGGAACGGCACGGATTGGAATTGATTGACGTGCAGCGCAACGAGGTCCAGGGTGGCTCGATTGTGGGAACGGCTCAATTGCTTGGCGGACCACATCCGAAGTTGCCTTCGGTAAAGGAAATCTTGGATTTGGAAACCACGCGCCAACTCGACAAGCCTGCGACCTTGAAACAGTTCAGCGCGCGGTTACGGATGATTAAAAATGAACTGACCGCGTTGGTGAACGAGTGGAAGCGGCAGGGAAAAACGATTTGGGGTTACGGCGCGGCACGTAGTGGCACAACATTGATCACTCAAATGGAACTGGGAAATGTGATCACCGCCATCGTGGACGACAGCCCGGAGAAACAGAACAAATACAGTCCCGGTGACCATATTCCCATTCTGCCTTCTTCGGCGTTGTATCAACAGAAGCCCGACTACACGTTTATCCTCGCTTGGATTCATGGTCAGCGTATCATTCAAAATAATGCCGCTTACCTTGCGCAAGGCGGTCATTTCATTTTGTGTTTTCCAAACATCCAGATTGTCGGCACCTGACGAAGTCGCCGATTGTGAGCGCCTGTTGTGTTTGTCAGGCGGGACAATGTCACCGGTTACTTGACTTCGGGCGGCAACCGGTTTGTCACCATTTTCGTGACGAAACGCAACACGAGGGGCTGTATCCGTTGGTGCTGGGACGGTGCGAACGTTGCGGTTTGGTTCAATTGATGGAGAAGGTGCCCGCTCCCGAACTGGTGCCTCGTTTTGATTGGCTGGTTAACAATGAGCCAGAAGACCACCTTGATGCGTTGGTGGATGTATTATGCACTTTGCCGGGAGTTTCTCCTGACGCGAATATTTGCGGGGTCAGCCACAAGGACGAGTCCCTGTTGTGCCGGTTCCGAAAGAAAGGCTTTGAATATGTTTGGGCGATCGATCGAAAAGGAGAACTCGAAATCGAAAATCCACGAGCAGGCATTGAGACCATTCAACAACGGATGAAGCCCTTGCTGGCGGCGACTCTCCAGCAGCGGCACGGTGTGCCAGACGTGGTGATTGCCCGTCATGTATTGGAACACGCCGATGAGCCAGTTTGTCTTATGGAAACATTGCGTTGTTTGAGCAGGCCGCGCGGTTACGTTGTTTTCGAGGTGCCCGATTGTGCGCTGCCGTTTCAGTTGTTCGATTACACTGTACTCTGGGAAGAGCACAGGATTTATTTCACGGAATGCACCTTGCGGACATGCTTGGAGGCGGGGGGGTTCTTCGTAGAACAGATTCTTTCCTATCCCGCACCTTATGAAACTGTCCTTGTGGCAATCACTCGTCCGCAAGCCACAAGACGAGAATCCTTCGCCTGTCCGACGAAAGAGGGAGAAAGAGCCATCAGCTTTGCCAATGGATTTTCACAACGGCAACGGGATATTCGCGGGTTGCTTTTGCGATGGAAAAAAACAGGGAAGATTGCGCTTTTTGGCGCGGGGCACCATGCGGTCATGTTTACGAACCTTATGGGTGTGGGTGATCTGATTGAATTTGTGTTGGATGATCACCCATGCAAACGTGGCCTGCGTATGCCAGGGACGCGACTTCCCATTGTCGGTTCGGAGAAACTAATGGAAGAGAACATTGTCCTTTGCCTTAGCAGTCTGGGGGCTGGCAGCGAACGAAAAGTTCTTTCAAAAATCCAGCGATTCATTGACCGAGGCGGAGCGTTTGCCTCCATTTTCCCCACCGACAAGAAAGAGCCGCTGACATTTCGAGCTGGCCCACACCAGCCGGAAGAATTACGTGAAACAGTATGAGTGCGATGAAAATGCTCAATACCGAAGTTTTTGTGGCTGAGGATCGTCTTGTCACGGTGGATTGCGCCCAGATCAAAATACTGAAGGAACAGGCAGCGCGTAATCCGCGACGAAGAGTTCGACTGTGCGCGCATAAGGACGTACAGGATCGGCTTCATGAAATGCTTATTGTGATGGGGCGTGATATTTATGTCCGCCCACACAAGCATCTGCGCAAGACAGAGTCCTTTCATGTGGTTGAAGGTACGGCGACGGTGGTTTTTTTTGAGGAATCGGGTGCCATTGATGAAGTTGTTCATATCGGGGATTTCTTGTCCGGAGGCGTGTTTTATTTTCGCAACGACGAGCCCCGCTACCACACGCAAATTATTACTTCGGAGTTTTTGGTGGTGCATGAGATTACCAACGGTCCGTTCAATCGGGCTGACACCGTTTTTGCGCCATGGGCGCCGGACGAGGCCGACACGGCGATAGTTGCCGGTTATTTGGAGAGATTGAAACGTGCCATTGCCACATCGTAACAGAGGTGTTGTGTGAAATTCCTTATTGTTGGCGCTTCCGGTTTTATTGGACGCCATCTGTTGGCGCATGTTCGCTCGCTTGGCTTGGAGGCGATTGGTACGCAGGCCCGTTCGCGGGTTCCTGGGTTGTTGACCTTTGATTTGTTACAGCATCGGATCGGTGATTGTGTGAGTCGCAGTTTTTTTGAGGGACAAGGCCCTTTCTACGTCGTTATTTGTGCTGTTATCAGCGATATGGATTTGTGTCTGACAGACCCTGTTCGTGCCCATGCGGTGAATGTGGAAAAAATCATCCAGTTGATTGAAGATGTTCGGAACTGGAACGCCACACCGGTGTTTATTTCGACAAATTATGTGTTTGATGGCCGTATCGGATACTACACCGAAGAGCACCCGGTCTCACCGGCCAATGCCTATGGGCGTCACAAGGCCGAGGTGGAACAGTACCTGCAGCGTAACATTCCCCATGCGCTCATCATTCGTCCTGATAAGAACATCGGCGATGACCCGTGTGAGTATCACTTTTTTTCAACTTGGTACAGACTTTTGACTGCTGGACAGCCGATTGTATGCATAGAAGGGCAACTGATTTCTCCCACCTACGTGGACGATACGGCTCGCGCCATTGTGATGGCCTGTCGAATGGGCCTGACCGGTGTATATCATGTTGTCAATCCTGAGTATTTTCACCGGGATGAGCTTGCCCGTCAGTTTTGTTTTGCGGCGGGGATGTCTCCCTCGGTGATTTGCAAGCCGATCTCGGATTTCCATTTTCCCGACAATCGCGCTTTGAAAGCATATTTGGACGGTTCCAAGTTTAGACGGACAACCGGAATGCAATTCACAACTGTGCGTGAGGTGATGCAGCGTTTCATGCAGAAAGTTCGCCAAATGGAGACCTGACCCATGCGCCCGATTCATCTTACCCCGCCGGAAGTGTTGTACCGTGATCCGCATCAACAAATTTACCGTGTCACGGCTGATTTTGGGACCTTTCGAAAACAATATTATGTGAATGATACCGGAGTGCGTGCCGGGATTGTCGCCGTTCGCGCTGGGAGCGTGTTGTTGGTGCGTCAGTACCGTCTGTTGATCAACGATGTGTCATGGGAAATTCCCGGAGGACGGGTGGACGAGGGGGAGACGCCTGTTGCGGCGGCTGTACGGGAGTGCCTGGAAGAAACCGGCGTGCGATGTCGGGATCCGCAACCGCTGGTTTTCTATCACATGGGAATGGATATTTCTCGGAATCCTACTCATGTTTTTTATTCCACCGACGTGATTCAAGAGTCTCCTCCACCGACTTTTGGGCCTGAAGCTATCGGGTGTGAATGGGTTTCGCTTGCCCGTTGTGAGCAAATGATCAGAGAGGCAAAAATTGTTGACGGACTTACCGTTTTGGGGCTGCTTGCCTACGGACGCTTAGTATTGGGCGTTCAAGTACAAGAATCTGTGCCACAACTAAACTCATGAAGGAGAAGCTATGTCGACCGTTTTGATTACCGGTGCCAGTCGTGGTTTAGGACTGGAGTTTGTTCGCGCCTATGCCGCAGACGGCTGGAAGGTGATCGCCACCTGCCGACATCCTGAGATGGCGACCGACTTGAAGAGAGTGTTGGGTGAAGTGTTGATTCGGGAAATGGATGTAACCCGTGTGGATCAAATACAGGCAGTTGCCCGTGAATTTTCCACGCAGCCGATTGACATTGTGATCAATAATGCCGGTGTTCATGGGCCGAGGGATGCCAGTTCCACATTTGGTAATATAGACATGGAAGCATGGATGGAGACGATGCGAGTCAACACCATGGGGCCGGTGAAGGTTGCCGAAGCGTTTTTGCCGCACCTCAAAGCCGGATGCCAAAAGAAGCTGGTCTTCATTTCCAGCCGGGCTGGTAGCATTGCCGAGCGAGGATCGTTGCCACACCACAAACCTGGTGGCCCCTACATCTATCGTAGCAGCAAAGCCGCCCTAAATGCAGTGGCCAAGGCCATGGGCTTTGACCTCCGAGCGGAAGGTATTAGCGTGGTGGTGTTGCATCCGGGATGGGTTAAAACGGAGACGGGGGGGTGGGATGCACCAGGGGATGTGGCCAGTAGTGTGGCTGACATGCGGAAGATCATCCGTGACGCGACACCTGCTGACAACGGGGTGTTCCGGAATGTTGATGGGGCCGTGATCCCATGGTAAGCGTGATTTTACATGGTCTTTTCCCATGGGGGGCTACTAGGACATTGCCAATCGGAATGTCTGCATGTAGTATTCCAAAAATTTTCTATGGAATTGAAGCCAAAGAAACCCTCGGTGTCTTTTGTTGTCCCTGCTCTGAATGAAGAGGGGAATATCGAGGCCACTACCAATGCGATTTTGCGCGCGGCGGAAGGTTGCCTGTCAGCCTTTGAAGTGATTCTGGTGAACGACGGCAGCACGGATCGAACCGGTGCGATCATGGACAGATTGGCCATGCAGAATCCCTGCGTCCGTGTTGTTCATAATGCAAAGAACTTGGGGTATGGTGGTGCATTCAAAGCGGGCGCTGCACAAGCTCGCATGGATTATGTGGTTCGGATTTGCGGCGACGATTGTTCACCCCCATTCAGTATTCAGCGTATTTTACAAGAAATTGGCAAGGCAGACATTGTCATACCTTATGTTTCCAATCCTGAATTGCGCTCGTGGCTGCGGCGATTGGGATCATGGGGATTTACCACGTTGGTCAATGTCTTGTTTGGTTTTCACGTGCCCTACTATAACCATGCCGTCGTGTTTCGACGTGAGCACCTAAACGCGATTGTCATCAAGACTGATGGATTTGCTTATCAGGCGGAAGCGATTGTGAAGTTGCTGAAGGCAGGATGCACATTTACCACCATTGGCGTGGAAGACATCCCGCGTGCCAAGGGGAAGTCAACAGCGTTAAAACCGAAAAATCTAGCACGCGTTCTCAAAGCCATCGTTGCCCTTGCGTGGGAAGTGTATCGGCCCACTCCTATCCGTAAGTAACTTTTCAAGTTGTTACCCGACATCGGGCAAAGCATCACATGAAATACTTACAAAAAATTAAGAGCAAAGACGAACTGAAAACCCTCGTTGAACAAGCCAAGAATGAAGGGAAAATAGTGGTTCAATGTCATGGATGTTTTGATATTTTACATCCTGGACATCTTCGTCATCTGACATGGGCAAAACGACAAGGGGACTTGTTGATCGTCTCCGTCAGCGGAGACAAGGTTGTCAACAAAGGGTTCTTGCGACCGTATGTGACCGAGACGCTCCGTGCTGAAAATCTAGCGGCATTGGAAGTCGTTGATTATGTTGTTATTGACGATGGCGAATGGGCCGGCCCAATTCTTGAATTGCTGCGTCCTAATATCTACGTCAAGGGCAAGGAATTTCAGGATGTCTATGATGGGCGTTTTGGCCGCGAACGACAACTCGTCGAGTCCTATGGCGGTCAGGTGCGTTTTAGTTCTGGAGAGGTGGTCTATTCTTCCACAAAAATCATCGAAAACTTTCGTGACCGTCTCGAACCCGGTATCGAGCCGATAGCCGCTTTCTGTAAGCGACATGACATCACAGAAGAATTCATTGCGACAACTCTTGATGCAATTCGAGGAAAAAAAATCTTGGTCGTTGGCGACACCATTGTTGACCGTTACATTTACTGCGACAGTCTCGGCATGAGCGCGGAGGCTCCCGTGCTGGTGGTGCGTCCGCATACCACGGATACGTTTGTTGGTGGGGCCGGCATTGTGGCAGAACACGTCCAAAGTTTAGGGGCTACCGCCTGTTTTTGCACGGTTATCGGCGATGATGCCGAGGGCGAGTATGTACGGAAGGAACTGGAACGACGTGGATTAAATGCGGAATTGATTGTGGATTCCTCTCGCCCCACAACATTGAAAACTCGATACCTCTCGACTGGCAAAAAACTGCTCAATGTAAATCAATTCCGCGATCACAATTTGGACATCGAAGTTGCCAGCCGTCTCAATAAACGCATCGCGTCCGTGGGAGCATCCGCTGATGCGGTCGTTATTTGTGATTTCAGTTACGGAGTAATTACGGGTAGTGTACTTGCGTCGCTTTGTGAACTGGGACGGCAGCGCAACATACCGGTGGTTGGTGACGTCCAGTGTAGTTCGCAGATGGGGAATGTGGCACGCATAAAAGGAGTCACTATGACCACGCCATCTGAACGCGAGGCGCGACTGGCCCTGTGTGACCGGGAAAGCGGAATTGCCGACCTGGGGGCGCAGTTGCTCACAGTTACCGGCAACCGCTCATTACTTATTACTTTGGGCGATCGTGGTGTCATGATTTTTGAAATCAAGGGCAGACCGTTGGATGAAGAAGCCCGTTCCATGCCACACCACGAACTCAAAAAGATGATGTGGACGGAATATTTACCGTCATTTACACCGTATGCCGTGGATCCCATGGGGGCTGGCGACGCCATGTTGGCCACGGCGGCCAGTGCCCTGGCTACCAAGTCCACGGTCATGCAGGCCGCATTTTTGGGGAATTGCGCTGCCGCTGTCGAGTGCGGTAAGGTAGGAAATGTGCCCGTTACCAAACAGGAATTACTTGCCTTTGCCAACGAGCTTCTGAAAAAATCCTCATGAGGGGTGTTAGGGTGCTACTGTGGTTTTTATTGAATCATGAAAGGACTCATCATTTCGATTACAGTGTTATTACTCTACATCATTTTTGCTGCATTTATTGCATGGTGTGTTCGTCCGCGTCGCCATTTAAAGCTGTTCTTGTTAACGTTTCTTCCTTGGATACCAGGTTACTTTTTGTTGTATAGTAAAACCCCTCCGGATTTGGGATTTCTTCCGAGAGCATGGATCTGTTCCAACCAATGGGTAGATCTGTTTTATGGATTCAGTGTTCTTCTGCTGAACTGTCATACTATGGTGGATTGTTTTTTTGGTATTTGCGGAGGGTTTTCCGTGTCACTACTGGTCGCGTTGCTGCAAAGTCCCGGTCAGGCGCTATCAACAAAGGCATTGATAAATTTGTTCCAACTGCCAGATGGAAGCGATCGTATTTACAGTTGGCGTATTCCCGACTTGGAACGGCGCGGTTATATCCGCAAGAGTCCTGATACGAATACCTACTCATTAACAGCCAAAGGGCGACGGGCCGCCCTTGTGGCGTTTCTGGCAAAACGTCTTATGAATTTGGGAGAGGGAGGGTAAGAGTATGGTTCATGGTATTTGCGTGGCCATTATGGTGAGTTGCGCTTGGATTCTTGCACAAAATCTTCTGATGCATATTCGCCCTTCAGAAAACCGATTCAAGGTTATGTTATGGGGATATTTGCTGAGCATACCGTTTGTATTCGCCGCTTACCGATGGTTGCCGCCGTTATCTGCGGGGATTGCAAGCTCCATGCAGGATGAAAACCCATTTCTGGGGTTGTTCCATGCATATCTGCTGCATCTGCTGCTGTTTTTCTGTTATGTTGAATGCTTCTATCACGTGGAACGGTCCGTGACTCTTCGCATGTTATTGGAATTGCGCAGGGAGGGTGAACGGGGAGTCCCTTTGTTCGTCCTTCAAGAGCGGTACTCAGTAAAGGATATGATTCAACAGCGACTCGAAGTCATGCGCGACCGCGGCTTGGTAGAACAGCAAAACGGTTTGTGGCGTTTGCAACGCAAAGGGAAGGCCTTGGCGTGGGGAGCGATGGTTGGCGCTTGGCTGTTTCGTGCCAAGCACCAACACGAACGAGCGTGAAGCGCCTATTCCGATTTGCTTTTTTGAATCGTGATGCCGCGGCGGAGTGAATTCGGAGGTGGTTCGATCAGTGTTAACGTCTTAAGGAAGGCAAACAACTCGTCGGCATTAGTTTCATCGTAGAGGCCATGAAGGGCAAGTAGTTCTCGATCGGCAATCTTCTTGTGAACACGAGTCAAGTGTTTTTTGTCGGTATCAAGTGTGAGCAGAAAGAATCTCGCATCGGGATAGTGCTGGCGGAGGGCAACCGCTTCGAGGTCGGCTTGTTTGTAGCGCTCGCGGAGACTAGTCTTGCAGGAGATGATCACCGGGCCGTGTTCCTTTGACCAGAGCATGACATCGTTGACGTTGTTCGGCACGACGGTAAATTCCGCCTGCCAATAGGCCGGCAAGAGACCTCGTTGTTTCAAGGCGACCAGTGTTGCCCATTCCAACCATGTGCCGGCGGCTGAACCGATGGATTGCGGTGATTTGCCCTCTTTTGCAGCCTGTTGTCGGCAGGCGTCCACGGTCTGTTTCAGGAAGAGGCCGACGTCGTTGGTAAGATTGGCAAAATTGACGTTGCCGTCGAATATCGTGGCGGTTTCACCGTAGGTCTTGAACAACTTGAGTTCGCGGACCGGCGCGTTGGTCCACGCAATGGACAGCAACGCCAATAAAAAGACGAACCACCATCTCATTCCCACTCAATGGTGGCAGGGGGTTTGCTGGAGATGTCGAAACAGACGCGATTGACACCCTTGACCTCATTGATGATACGTGTCGAGAGGCGCGCCAGCAAATCATAGGGCAACCGAACCCAGTCGGCGGTCATGCCATCCACGCTGTGCACGGCACGAATCGCAATGGCGTTTTCGTACGTGCGCTCATCGCCCATCACGCCGACCGATTTGACCGGCAAGAGCACCGCAAACGTTTGCCAAATCTTGTAGTACAGATCGGCCTTCTTCATCTCGTCAATGACGATCCAATCCGCCTCTTGCAACACCTTGATCCGCTCGGCGGTGACTTCGCCGAGAATACGCACCGCGAGACCAGGACCGGGGAACGGCTGTCGCCAGACAATTTCCTTTGGCAGGCCAAGTTGCGTACCGACTTCACGGACTTCGTCTTTGAAGAGTTGGCGGAGTGGTTCGAGCAACTCGAAATTCATCTTTTTCGGCAAACCGCCGACATTGTGATGCGACTTGATCATCGCCGCCGGGTTGCCGGCAATCGGCACGCTCTCGATCACGTCCGGGTAGGTTGTGCCTTGTGCGAGGAACCGGAACTTGCCGGCTTTTTTTGCTGCCTTTTCGAACACTTCGACAAACGTATGTCCGATAATTTTCCGTTTGCGTTCCGGGTTCTCAACGCCTTTCAAGCGGCCGAGGAACACCTTCGTGGCATCCTCATAGTGTAACGGAATGCCGAGGCCTCGTCCAAACAGTTTCTGAACTCCCTCGGCTTCGCCCTTGCGGAGCAGGCCATTGTTGACAAACACGCATAGTAACTGGTTACCGATGGCTTTGTGGATCAACGCTGCCGCGACGCTGGAGTCCACGCCACCGGACAAACCGAGGAGCACCTTGTCCTTGCCGACCTTGGCGCGAATGTTTTCAAGGCTTTGCTCGATGAATGATTTCATCGTCCAGTTTCGTCCGCAGCCGCAAATACCGTGGATGAAGTTGGAGAGCACCTGCTTGCCGTTGGGCGTATGATGGACTTCGGGATGGAACTGCAAGCCGTAGAGCCGCCGTTTGTCGTCGGCGATGACCGCAAAGGGCGAGTTGGCTGATTTGGCGATGGTCTTGAACCCAACCGGTAGTTTGGTGACCCTATCGCCGTGGCTCATCCAGACCTGTTGTTCGTAGGCCATCTCACGGAACAGCGTCGTGTCCTTTTCGATTTCGATCTCCGCCGGGCCGTATTCCCGTTTCCCGCCCGGCTGGACTTTCCCGCCAAGCTGGTGCGCCATCAACTGCATCCCGTAACAGATGCCGAGAACGGGTACACCGAGTTTCCAAATCCCAGCGTCGCACTGCGGTGCTTTTTTGTCATAAACGCTGCACGGCCCACCGGAGAGGATGATGCCCGATGGCTTCAACTCCGCCAACTTGCTTGCTGGCGTGTCGTACCGGAGGATTTGCGAGAACACCTGACACTCGCGCACCCGCCGGGCAATGACCTGCGTGTATTGCGACCCGAAGTCGAGGATAATGATTTGTTCCATAAAGTGCTGCTCTGTTCATCTTTCAATTGCTAGAGTGGACTGTCCCCCTTAGTCTGAGCATGAACATCCTCGTTATTGTTGTTCGTATTTTGAGTGCAGATCAATGGTGCTGTCGGCAATATCCGCAATCATAAATGATGATGCTTCTTGGAAAACTCGCGCCAAAAATGCGATTACTAATGCACTGGGCACTCCAATCATCAAAAATATGGGGGCGTTGCGATCTGCATAAGCATACATACTGCTTGCAGCAAGAAGGAATGCAATCAAATATAACAAGACAGCAAGCATATTGACTATCGCGCGAAAAGCCGGATAGCAGGAATCTTTTCGGATACGTTTCAGGTAGTTTGCCTTACTGTGTATTGGGTAGTGTCCCATAAATCCTTTCATTGTTTATTTTCGGTTTTCGGAGTCACGGCGTTCTCGGTGGATAACTCTTCACTCTTCACGTTGTCACTCATATCCCGCCTCCTGTTGGTGGTTGTTTGGGACGGTAGTCGCGGCTGTCGAGGTGGGCGTCATAGATGGCGCAGCCAATCGGCAGCCAGCTCGTGGGGGTCAACTCTGGAAACTGTAAATCGTTCACTTGCCCGGTTCCTTTCTTACCCGCTGTTCGGTCCAAGTGCGGAGGGCGGCAACCTGTTGGCGGACGGATTGTTCGTCCAAGCCTTCTTGTTCTTCGCCGAGCAGCACGTCATAGCGAAACTCGACGGCGTAGGGGCTGAGGTAGCGGAGTTCCTCGAAATCTGGCGGCAGTGCGATGTGGTTGTCGGCGGCCAAATCGAGGAGTTCGGCGAGTTGATGCGTGCGCGGATACTCGATACCGGCGTGGCTAAGGATGGCTTTGAGCAGCTTCTCATCTTAGGGGGCATCTCTGTAAACTGTAAATCGCTCACTTACCGCCTCCCGTTGAGACGATTTTTTCAAGTTCAGCGATCAGAGCCGGCAGGTCTTCGGTGATGGTGCTCCAAATGATGTCGTAGTCCACGAGGTCGTAACCGTGGACAAGTCGGTGGCGAGTGCCGATGATGGCCAGCCACGGGATGCTCGCGTGTTGTTGGCGGATAGCTTCAGGAACGTGATAGGCCGCTTCGCCGACGATTTCGAGGCAGCGGAGCGTGGCCAAGCTCAAGGCCCGGTCGGTGTCGAGGTCGGCGCGGGTCTTGCCGCGCATAAGCGTGACGGCTTCACGGGCGTACTCCAGCATGTGTTGCAGCCGGAGTTGTGGATCATGCCGCGACATAGAGCGGTTTGGCCTCGGCAAGCACCTCATCGCGGAAGAAGCGACTGAGGCATAACGGGGTGTTCAAGTCCACTTTGCGTCCGCCCAGAAGCGTGGACAGTTCGAGTTCCATACCGGCCAAGCGAATCAGGCCCGGTACGTGTCCCGGTTCAAACTCCACGAGCACGTCCACATCACTGTCACGACAGGCGTCGCCGTGCAGTTCCGAACCGAACAGCGCCAGCTTGCGGATATGATGCCGGCGACAGAATGCGGCGATTGCCGGCTGGGGTAACTCCTTGTTGTTCTGCCTCGTGTTCATGTGTCAATCATACTCCAGGACGGTATCGCAACTCAACCGTGTACCGGCGCGGCGTTTCACAGAAGCGCTACTACAACGATCAACCTTTGCCCATGCCGACGCCTTGGACGGTTTGGAATACTTTTCCTTCCGTTTTGATGGCAGGAGCAATGATGATCTCGGTTTCTTGGAATTCCTTGATCGTTCGTTTGCCGACGTTGCCCATGCAAGTCGCCAGAGCGCCCATCAGGTTTTGCGAACCGTCGTCGAGTTCGGCGGGGCCGAAGAGGATCTGTTTCAACGTCCCGGTGACGCCGACGCGAACGCGGGTGCCGCGTGGGAGGTTGGCGTGCGGGGTGGCCATGCCCCAATGGTAACCGCGGCCGGGCGCTTCCTTGGCGCGAGCAAACGCGCTGCCAATCATCACGGCGTCGGCGCCGCAGGCGAAGGCTTTGCAGATGTCGCCGCCCTTGCTCATGCCGCCATCGGTGATGATGGGGCAGTAGCGGCCGGTTTGTTTGAAGTAGTAATCGCGAGCGGCGGCGCAATCCACCGTGGCGGTGACTTGCGGGACGCCGAGGCCGAGGACGCCGCGGGTGGTACAGGCGGCACCGGGGCCGACGCCGACGAGGATGGCGGCCGGGCCGCATTGCATCAGTTCAAGCGTCGCCGAGTACGTTACGGTGTTGCCGATAACGACCGGAATCCTCATCTGTTTGCAGAACTTGGCGATGTCGAGCGTTTTGTACTCGCTGGAAATGTGGCGAGCGGTGGAGACGGTGGATTGGACGACAAAGATGTCGCAACCAGCTTCTTGAGCAATGGCTCCGAAGCGTTCGGCTCGTTGCGGAATGGCGCTCACAGAGCAGAGGACACCCGCTTTTTTGATCTCTTGTACCCGCTGGGCGATCAGTTCTTCTTTGATTGGTTCTGTGTAAATCTGCTGCGTCAGATGGGTTGCCTCTTCCTTGGTGGCGTTAGCGATCTTGTCGAGAATTTCGGATGGGTCTTTGTAGCGGGTCTGGACGCCTTCGAGGTTGAGCACGGCGACTCCGCCGAGTTTGCCCATCTCGATGGCAAAGCGGACATCCACCACCCCGTCCATCGCGCTGGCCAGGATCGGCACTTTGATGTTGTGAGGACCAAGTTGAAAGGTGGTATCCACCTCATTTGGATTGATGGTGATGTCGCCCGGTACGAGGGCGATATCGTCGAAGCCATACGTGACTCGTGCTTTTCGGTTGCGGCCAATCCACATGCCCATGATGACTAAAACCTCCGTTGTTTTTTGCAGATGTTGATTGTTGAAATGCGAAACTCGCTCACAAAGTGACTTGCCAGGTTTTCTTACAGGCTTCTGCCGGAAAACGCAACGCCCAAATACGGCTCAGGGTAGCTTTTGCGACCATAAAACCCGGCCGACATCCCAGATCAACGTATTCGAGTTGATGGTGGACGGCAGAATAAAACGGAGACGGCGCAGGGCTTCCAATGCCTGGGTATCGGCCGTTTCATTGCCACTGCTGCGGCGGAGAACGGCGTATTGGACGGCCCCATCGGCGGTAGAGACGGCGAACTGGATTTCCGTGGGACGCAAGGGTGTTTCGCTGGCGATGGTTGGCAACGCTGGCGGATGGAGGAGGGGGTATGCTCGCAAGGGGCCGCTGAATTGGAAGACGGAGCGATCCAGAGGAACAAGAGGTTCGGTGGCGGGAATGTCAACCACGGCGGCAATGGGTTTTCCCGCCGCCAGGCGGACCGAGTCCGCCAGGGGCGTTGAAGGCAGAAGAAGGGGCAGGCCAGACGGCGGCGCCGTGTCGAGATAGGCGAGGGTACTGGTGGGCGCGAGAGGATGGATGTCCGGTTCAACACGCCGTTGCCAGAAGGATTTCGAAAACGCGTGAACGCTCGGCAATGACATCAGGCTGGGGTCTTCCAGGTTGGCGATGAGATAGCGGACATCCTGTCCATCCGCGGTGACGCGCGGTGAAAGCCAACGGACAATCGGGTGTTTGGTCGGTTCCACATGGCGGCCGCGTTTGTGGAGAAACACCACAACAAAAGCGCTGATGAATCCGATGAAACAGGTGAGCATGATGAAATGCAACACCTGCCGTTCACTGAGGCGGAAACGAGAAGGGGACATGGTTATTTCCCGGTCGTTGGCGCGGGGATTTCAGGGCGGGTGGCCCAGTTGACGGCGGTGATACCGGCTTCGAGCGCGAGATTCATGACTTGCACGATGGTGCCGTGCGGTACCTGTCGGTCCGCCTTGATGATGAGTTCCTGGCGGGGAAATTGGCGGGCGGCGGCTTGGAGAGATTTGCGCAACTCGTCGAGGGAGGTTCGTTGGTTGTTGAAAAAAATCAGGTTTTCACGGGTGACCGTGACGACCATGCCTTGAAAGGAGGCGGTGGCGGGCGTGTTAGAGGCGGGCAGATCGAGCACGCCGATCCCCGGCTGCAGGACCAACGGTGAACTCAGCACCAGAAAGATGAGCAACAGAAACACGACATCCACCAACGGGGCCGGATCCATCGGCCCTTTTGCGACCGCACAATGGGTCTGAAATCTCATGGCTGCGGAGCGGTTGGCGGCGCGCCCGTTGGGGCGGCGGGCGGTTCGTCCCGTCGGGTCAGATAGTTGATAATTTCGGTGGCGGCTTTTTCCATGTCGAGCACGAGTTGTTGGACCCGGCTGACAAGGTAATTGTAGCCGACGTAGGCGGGTACCGCCACGGCCAGGCCGGCGGCGGTTGTCAACAAGGCGACCCATACGCCGCCGGCAAGTTGGCCGGGGCTGGGCAACTGGGCTTCTTGGATTACTCGGAACATGTGGATCATGCCCATGACCGTGCCGAAAAAGCCCAGCAGGGGCGCCACCTGCGCGATGGTGGCGAGCACCACGAGCCGTTTTTCCAAGCGGGCGACTTCGGAGCGGGCGGAATCCTGCACGGCCTCGCGGAGTTCCGCCGGCGGCAGATGGTGCAGGGAAACGACAGTTTTTACCACCTGAGCCACGGGGCCGGCGGTTTCATCACAAATGGCTATGGCTTCTGGAATGTTGCCGCGGCGAAGCGCGTTGCGGACGCCGCTGGCAAAATCGAGCGCGTGAATCTGGGAACGATGATACAGAAGGAGGCGCTCCAGAAAGATAATCAGGGCAATCAGTCCAAGTGCGCCGATTACCCACATCAATGGTCCGCCTTTGAGCATCAGTGTCAACATGTGTTGTACTCTCGTGTAACGGAATTAATACGGTTTTTCAACTGCAAGGTTTTCTCTGCCTCAAAACAAAAGCCCATGCTCCACGCGGATGCGACGAATGCGATCCTCGGCGAGCGGTTTGAGGTCCGGGCAAATCTCGCCCAGTTTTTGGTACAGCGTCATTGCATCGCGCCATTGTTGTTGTTGCTCCTTGAGAGAGGCCGCAGCGCGGGCGGCCTTGCAGGCCCAGAATCGTTCCGGTGGCTCCTGCGGGTCCGGTGCCGCGGCGGTTTCATAGAGCACGCGCGTGTAGGACTGGATGGCGTCGTCGAGTTTTCCCTGTTTTTCGTAACACTGGCCGGTTTTGAAAAGGGCCTGGTTGCGGGTTGAACTGTCGCGGGCACAGTCGAGGACCTTGCGGTAGCTGGCGATGGCCTCATCATAACGGGTCAGTGTGAACAAACAGTCGCCCTTGCGTCCCGTGGCCTCACAGGCGAGCGGATGGTCGGGAAACTGTTTCAAAAGACTCTCAAACACGGCCAGCGCATCCTCAAATTGTCCCAGTTCACTGAGGGCATCGCCTTCGCCGAATCGGGCATCGGCGCACCAGGTGGAGTTGGAGAAACTCTTCAGCACGCCTTCAAACAGTTCGATGGCACCCTTGTAATCCTGGCGGAGATAGGCGGTGCGGCCCGCGTAGTATTGAGCGGCAGCGGCGAGTGTGCTGTTGGTGTAGTGTTTGGCCAGCGATTGGAACTGTTCCTGCGCTTTGAGGTAATTTTTCTGGTCGAGATAATGATTTGCGATCCAAAACTGGATGTCGGGCGCCAGTGGCGCCTGGGGATGTTTTGCGAGGAACTCCGTGAATTCCGTTAGCGTTTTCTCTGCCTGGTTTTTTCGGATGAGACAACGTCCCCGCTGATAAAAGGCCCGCTGGGCCAGTTCCGTGTCGAGGCCGGCGGCCATGAGCGCATCGAAACTGGCCAGCGCCGTGTCATATTTGCCTTCGCGGTAAAATGACTCGCCGATGGCCAGGGCCGCTTCTTTTGCCCAGACCGTGTTGGGGAACTTGGAAATGGTGGCGGAGAAGGCGGCGCGAGCAGATTCTTCGTTTCCTCGCTTGACGGCGATTTGGCCGACAAGAAACTGCGCTTCCGGGGCGAAACGGCTGCTGGGGAACTTCTGGACCAGGGTTGCCAACGTGTTGGATGCCTCTTCATCGTGGTGGAGGTGGCGTTGGGCTTGGGCCATCTGAAAAGCGGCGCGATCCATCTCCGGGAGGTCGGAGTGCGCCTGAATCAGACGTTGGTAGCTGGCGATGGCATTGGTGTACTGGCCGAGAGCGTATTGTACGTCGGCCAACTTGAAAAGCGCTTCGGCGACCATGGCCGGTTGTTTGGCAAGCGCCACGGCCTGCTCGAAGAACCTGGCTGATTCGGCCAGTTGACCGCTTTTCCACGCGCACCAACCGGCGTTGCGATAGGCTTTTGCCAGCATTTCACTTTTGGGATACTGCGTGATGAACCGCGCGTATTCGGCCAGCGCGCCGGTCAGGTCGCCCTGGTTGTACAACAGGTCGGCGATGCTCATCTGGGCTTGTTCCACGAGTGGATCCGACGGATAGGCCTGCACAAACTCGCGCAACCGAGCCACGCCGTCGGTCACTTTGCCGGCACGGACGCAGGCTTCGCCCAGTTTCAACAGCGCGTCGCGTCGCAGGGCGGAGTCCGTGGCGTTGGCCAGGACAAACGCGAACGCTTCGGTCGCGGCCTCGAATTGTTCCTGATTCCAGCGCATCCATCCGAGGCGGTACCAGGCATCCACGGCCATGGCAGCGGTCACGGGTTGCTCGGGTTTCGTCTGAAAGGCCTGGGTAATTGCGTTGAACTGTGTCGCCGCCGCGTCGAACTGTTTCCGTTGAGCCAGAGATTCTCCCAACCAGAGGCGCGCCTGATAGGCAAAGGGTGATTCGGGCGCTTTCTGAATCAGGGACTGCAAGAGGGATTCGGCGGCCTCGGTTTTCCCGCGCGCCAATTCCACCTGCCCGTGTAACAGTTCCGTTTCGAGGGGCAAAGACGGTTTCTTGCCGTCGGGACCGGGTTTGGCCAGTTCCGTCAAGGTGGCGCTGGCGGCGTCGAGTTTTCCCAGCTTGAAGCGGGTGAATGCCAGTCCGTACAGCGCGGCAGCACGGTGTTCGCTGCGGGGATACTTTTCCGTGACTTCCTGATACCATTGTTCGGCGTCGCTGAATTTCCCGCCGCGTGTCAATGCTTCGGCCAGCCAGAAGCGGAAGGCGTCTGGAAGACGGTCCGTCCAACGATTCAGTCCTGCCTGTAAAGTTTCCGCGGCTGCCTGCCATTTCCCTTGATGCAACTGGGCGCGTCCCAGAAGCAGTTGAGCGCGGTCGGCGCGGGAGGATTTGGGGAACTTTTGGAGAAACTCGGTCAGTTGTCGTTCGGCGACATCGTAGAGTTTGTCGGTAAAGGCGGCTTCCGAGGCTCGGTAGAGTCGGATCTCCTCCATGGTAGCGGCGACCGACAGCAGAGCCAGCAGAAGACACAGGGATGTGCGGAGATTCCTCACGACAAACTCGCGTGTCGCTCTTGTACAATGGCCAGCAACCCGCCGATGCGAAAGCTGGAGTTTTTCCATTGAAACGACTCCACCGAGGTGTCGTGCAACGCTTCCTCGTACTCACGCAAAAAACCGTCCACCTCGTGGTCGGGGATTTCCACCGACAGAGGACGTTCGACATTTTCGTAGTAAAGATACAGTCTCATGGCAACTGAGCGACTCTAGGCCGGGCAACATCGGCTGTCAAAAACAAACCCGGCGACCATTTATCTTGTCAGGAAGCCCGATTTTTGCAACGGTGCGCTCCACAGGAGGAAAGTGCGGGTGATCATGTCTTGTTATCGTTGTTGGTGTCTGGGCGCACTAGCGGTTGTTGTCGTGCTGTCATGTGCCGCCGGGGCGGCCACACTGAAATCCCGCCGTTTCGAGGGGGGCGAATACGTGCTGGTCAACGACGTGGCCCAGTACTACGGACTAGGGCGCAACAGCAGCGAGGATTCCGAGACGGCACGGTATCGGACTTCCTTTGCTGATTTGACGCTGACCGCCGACCGCCGCGAGGTAACGCTCAACGGCGTTCAACACTGGCTCAGCGCGCCGATCTACAGCTCACAGGGGCGGCTTTGGATTTCCAAAACCGATGTCCTCAAAACGATTGATCCCGTCCTCCGACAAGGTCGTAACGCCAAACCTCTTTCCGTTCGATCCATTGTCCTTGACCCCGGCCACGGCGGCAATGACCGCGGCGCCCGCGGCCGCGCTGGAATTGAGAAGGTTCTCACGCTCGACATTGTCCGACGGTTGCAGGACGCGCTTGAAGCGCGTGGTTTCCGCGTCTGGCTGACCCGCTCTTCCGACAGTTTTGTTCCGCTTGAGGACCGTCCCGAATTGGCGGCCGAGAAAAAAGCGGATCTATTTGTCAGTATCCACCTCAACTCGGGCGGCATCGGTGCCCAGGGGATTGAGACGTTTTGCATGCCCCCGGCCGGCGCTGTCTCCACGGCGACTCCGTTTCGCGGCTGGCGGCGGTCTCAAGAGGAGGGGCCGGAACGGAACAACCGTTATGACGAGAGCAACGTCTGGCTGGCCCATTGCGTCCAGCGCTCGCTACTTCGCGCCGTTGGCGCCGCCGACCGCGGGGTGCGTCGGGCACGGTTTGTCGTGTTGCGCGACGCACCCTGTCCCGCCATTCTGGTCGAGGCGGGTTTCTTGTCGCATCCCGCGGAGGAGACCAAACTGCTTTCGGCCAGCTATCGAGACCAATTGGCAAATGCCATTGCCGAGGGTATCTTGACGTACAAAGCGGGCGTCGAGAGATAACCATCGAACCCGCAGGAGGAAACAATGTTCCGCGATCGCAGAGACGCCGGACAGCAACTGGCCGTGGCGCTGGAACGATTCCGGGGGGAACATCCTCTGGTGCTGGCGTTACCACGCGGCGGCGCGGTGGTGGGCGCGGAAATCGCGCGAAGTCTCCAGGGCGACTTTGACGTGTTGCTGGTCAAAAAACTTCGCGCTCCCGACAATCTCGAATTGGCCATTGGCGCTGTTTGTGAGGAGGGACACCCCTGTTTCAATGAAGAACTCGTTCGGCTGACCGGTTGCGGGCGTCGTTATCTGGAGGCGGAGACGAAAGAGCGACTGGCAGCGATTGCCGCCCAGAGCCGGCGATACCGGGCAATCAAACCGCGCGTGCCCGCCAACAATCGCACGGTGATTTTGGTGGACGACGGACTCGCCACCGGTGCCACCATGATGGCCGCCGCAGAACTGGTTGCCCTTTCCAAGCCCCGCAAAATCATCGTGGCGGCGCCCGTCGGGCCGCCCGACGCCGTGCAACGCCTACGAGAACTGCCGCAGGTGCAGGAGGTGGTCTGTCTCGAAGTTTCTCCCTGGTTTGGCGGGGTGGGGCAGTTCTACGACGATTTTACCCAGATCGAGGATGAGGAAGTCGTGGACATCCTGCGAGAGTTCGTGTAATGGCGACGGACGCGATGAAGGAACTGATTATCCGAACCGCTTGTCGGGATGATTTTGTGGACATCACCGGGGATGTTCAGCGGATCGTGACGGAAGAGGGTGTCAAGGATGGTCTCTGCACCGTTTTTGTCCCGCACACCACGGCCGGTATTACCATCAACGAAAACGCTGACCCTGATGTGGTGGCTGACATCATTTACGCGCTCGACCAGGCGGTGCCATGGGCGTCGGCCCGATATCGCCACAGCGAAGGCAACACCGCGGCGCATGTCAAAGCAAGCCTGATGGGCAGCAGCGTGCAAATTCCCGTACGCAACGGGCATCTCCAGTTTGGCACCTGGCAGGCAATTTACCTCTGTGAGTTCGACGGCCCGCGCACCCGGAAGGTGTGGGTGACTGTACGTTGACATGGGTGGGGGGGCATGATAGTTTTCCGCCCTCTTTGGACACCCCAATGAGCCAGATCAACTACAAAGACACGCTGAATTTACCGAAAACAGACTTTCCGATGAAGGCCAATCTGCCACAGCGGGAACCGGAACTGTTGTCCCGCTGGGAGGCGGCCAGACTCTACGAGCAGATTCAGCAGGCGCGAAAAGATGCCCCGTTGTTTGTGCTCCACGACGGGCCGCCATTTGCCAATGGTGACGTGCATATCGGCACGGCATTGAACAAGATTCTCAAGGACGTGATTGTCAAGTACAAGACCATGCGCGGCTACCGTGCCCCGTACGTGCCTGGTTGGGACTGTCACGGCCAACCGATCGAGTACAAGGTCAAGAAAGAGATTGAGAAGTCGGGCGAAAAACTTTCACAGGCCGAACTACGAAAACGGTGTCGGGCGTTTGCTGAAAAATACATCGCGATTCAGCGAAAACAGTTCAAACGTCTCGGTGTCTTTGGCGATTGGGAGAACCCCTACCTGACGATGTCACCGCAGTACGAGGCCGAGATCATCGGCGCTCTGGCCGAGATGGTGGACAAAGGATTCATCTATCGCGGTAAAAAACCGGTGTACTGGTGCGCGCACTGTCGCACCGCCCTCGCCGAGGCCGAGGTCGAGTATGCCGACCACACGTCGCCTTCGGTGTTTGTGAAGTTCCCGATCAAGGACAAGCCCAATGAATTTGCGGTCATCTGGACGACGACGCCGTGGACGTTGCCGGCCAACGTGGCCATTGCGGTGAAACCCGATTTTACCTATGTGCGCGCCTCCACCGGCGCAGAAACATGGATCGTGGCGGAGGGATTGGTTGAACAGGTCGCGCAAGCCTGCGGCGTGACGCTCACAGTGCGGGAAAAACTGACCGGCGCGCAACTGGAAGGCATGGTGGCCCGGCATCCGTTTGTGGACCGGGATTCGCCCATCGTGTTGTCCGCCTACGTGACCTTGGAGCAGGGGACCGGCCTGGTCCATACCGCTCCCGGCCATGGCGCGGAAGACTACGAAATCGGCCAGAAATACGGATTGCCAACGCTGGCCCCGGTGGATGACGCCGGGGTGTTTACAGAAGATGCCGGGCGGTTTGCCGGCCAATTTGTGTTCAAGGCGAACAAACCGATCGTGGAGTTTCTGCGCGACAGCGGCGCCCTGGCGGCGACAGCGGACATCCAGCATTCCTATCCGCATTGCTGGCGATGCAAACAACCGATCATCTTTCGCGCGATGGAACAATGGTTTATCGCGCTCGATCATCAGCGCCTTCGACAGACGGCGTTGGGCGAGGTGAAAAACGTTCAATGGGTCCCGTCGTGGGGTGAAAACCGAATCGCGGGCACCATTGGGATGCGCCCCGACTGGTGCGTGTCGCGTCAACGGGCGTGGGGAGTGCCCCTGCCGTTTCTGGAGTGCGCCGACTGCGGAACGACGCTGCTCGACAAACAACTGATTTTACGGTTCCGCGAACAAGTGCTCCGCGAAGGCGTGGACATCTGGTTTGAGCGGGACGTGAAGGAATTGTTTGGCGATGTGAAGTGTGCCGCATGCGGCTCGGCCAATCTGAAGAAGTGCCCGGACATCGTGGACGTGTGGTTTGAGTCGGGAGTCAGCCATCGCGCCGTCCTGCGGACTCGCCCCGAACTGCGATACCCGGCGGACATCTACCTGGAAGGCAGTGATCAACATCGCGGCTGGTTCCAATCGTCGTTGTTGACGGCAATGGCCACGGAGGGGAAAGCCCCGTTCAAAACGGTGGTGACACACGGGTTCCTCGTGGTTCATGTTGAGGAAACGGGCAAGAAACAAAAAATCTCCAAGTCAGCCGGTCGCCCGGCCAATTCCGAAGATTACGTGGCAAAATGGGGGGCGGACATTTTGCGATTGTGGGTCATCTCGGAGGATTATCAAGGGGACATTCCGTTATCCGAGGAGATCTTCGACCGAATCAGCGAGACGTACCGCAAGGTGCGCAACACCTTCCGTATCCTGCTGGCCAACCTCTACGATTTCGACCCTGGACGAGACGGTGTCTCCGTGGAAAAGATGACGGAGATTGACCGCTGGCTTTTGTCGCGCCTGCAAGCGCTGGTTGCCGAGTTGACCGAGGCGTATGAACGGTTTGAGTTCCACCGCGTTTATCACCTGGTCAACGCATTTTGCGCCGTTGAATTGTCATCCTTTTACGTTGACGTGATGAAGGACCTGCTGTACACACTTGCGCCCGCTTCGCTGGAAAGGCGCTCGGCGCAGACGGCGATGCACGAAGTGGTTCGGACCTTGGCGAAGTTGATCGCCCCTGTGATGCCGTTTACGGCGGATGAAGTTTGGGGCTACTTGCCCGGTCGCGAGACCGCATCGGTGCATCAGGCGCAGTTCCCGTCGGCGGACGTGAGCCGTCGGGATACGGCCCTGGAAGCGCGATGGCAGAAGCTGCTGGAAGTGCGCAGCGCAGTGGCATTGGAACTGGAAAAAGCCCGGCAGGCGGGCGTGATCGGGAAATCGTTGGAAGCGCAGGTGGAAATAATCCCCGGAGACGATGCCACACGGGATTTATTGAAGGGGTTGGGAACGTTGTTGGAGACAGTGTTGATTGTCTCGGCGGTGCAGATCGCACCCCCGAAAGGGGACGGACTGCGGGTGCGAGTCAGTCGTGCCGAGGGGCAGAAATGCGTGCGGTGCTGGCGCTGGACGCAGGACGTGGGCGCCGCGCGAGAACATCCGCAATTGTGCGGACGATGTGTGGAGGTTGTGAAAGGATTCGTATCATGAAGAAGCAAGAGAAAACCAAGCCGGTACAGAAAAAGATGACCAAGACAACTGCGCGTGTCCGTCCTGTGACAAAAACTACCAGACCGACAAAGGCGGCGCCCGCTGCGAAAACCGCGGCGCCCGAATCAGCGCCGAAACACCCGAAACTCTCCAAGGACGACCTGGCCAGGTACAAACGCCTGTTGCTGGATTTGCGCGATCATTTGATTGATGGCGTGAATTTCCTCGCCAGCGACAACCTGAAACGTTCCAACCGCGATGCCTCCGGTGAACTCAGCGGCTACAGTCTCCATATGGCCGACGCCGGCACTGACAATTTTGACCGGGAATTCGCGCTCAGCCTCGTTTCCAACGAACAGGACGCACTTTACGAAATCGAGGAAGCTCTCAAACGCCTCGAAAGCGGTGCCTATGGGGTTTGTGAACGCTGCGAGAAAGCCATTCACAAAGACCGTCTGAACGCGGTGCCCTTTGCGCGCATGTGTGTCCAATGCCAGTCCCTCACCGAACGCGAGAATCGCCGTCGCCCGGCGCCGGTGACAGGGATTTTCAGCGAGGCGGCCGAAGAAGAGGGCGAAGAAAAAGAGGAGAGCGAGGAATAAGACTTGAGGCGGATCGGACTCATTGCCGCCATCATTGTCGTTCTTGACCAACTGACGAAATGGCTGGTGGTTCGCTACATCAGCCCTGCGCAGGTGGTGCCGGTCCTCGACGGTTTTTTCCAGTTGGTGAACTGGCACAACACCGGCGCGGCTTGGGGGATCCTACGCGACTACAACATCGTGTTGGCGGTCATCTCAGTGATCACCGTCCTGGCACTGTACCTGTTTCGGCATTCTTTTGGCATCGAACGCCCCCTGGCCGGATGGTCGTTGGGATTGATCATCGGCGGTATTGTCGGCAACGTCACCGACCGGATTCGTCTGGGGTACGTCGTGGATTTCCTTGATTTCCAGATTGCCGGCAGGCATTGGCCGGCTTTCAATATCGCCGACAGCGCCATCTGCGTCGGTATTTTCCTCTACCTCATCACCTCGTGGGAGCCGGACGAAAAAATGTCCGCTCAAAAGTCGTAAAACACTCTTTTCCGCTGCGCGGTAAACTGTGTCAGTTGACGGCAGCCCATTTGACGCAATCGCGTTTCTAACTCGGAAAATTTCAAGCCCACCTGTTCCGGGGCGTGCGCGTCCGAGTTGACCACCAGTGGAATCTCCAATTCCAACGCCCGTTTAATGATTGAAAAGGACGGATAAGGTTCGGGTTGGCGAAGTTCCGGGTGCCGATAACCCGATGTGTTGATTTCGAGGCACAGAGGAACGCGGGCGATGGTTTCCAAAGTGCGGGCTAACGCTTCCTCGGCTCGCGGCCCCGGCTGGAGGCCGGACCGTTTTGGCACGTCCAAGTGACTCACGATGTCGCACAGCCCGCTCTGGGCCAATTTTTGCAGCAATGTGTAGTAACGACAGTACTGTTCCTCCGCGTCAAACGGTAGGTGAGGCGACCAGGCGCAAAGACGACATTCCGGGTCCAGATAATGAACAGAACCAATCCGATAATCCCACGGATAAGTCGTTGCCTGTTTGGAAAGGTAATCCTCCAGACCTTCCACATAATCCATTTCCAAACCCAGGAGCACCTCGATTCTGCCCCGATATTGGAATTGCAGATCAAGCACGCGCCGTACGTAATAATCGAGTTCGACCTCGCGCATGCGCACATCGCTTCCCAGATCGCATGGGAGCGGGTTGTGACAGGCAAAACCGATCTGCGACAAACCAAGCTCGATGGCGCGCTCGACGCAGGCCTCCATCGGCCCTGTCGCGTGATGACAAAGCGGCGTGTGCACATGATAATCGGTCCGGATGGGCATAATAAGGGCGCAATCTAACCGGGAAGCCTCGGATTGACAACCCCCAACCCCGCCCCTACTATCGCCCGCCATGGAAACGCCCGTCGTCTTCGAATGCAAAGGGCAGCAGATCGTTGGCATGTTGCACCTGCCCAACGGTCGCGGCCGCGTCCCCGGCGTCTTGTTGTTGCACGGTTTCACCGGCCACAAGGCGGAAATCCATCGCATGTTCGTCAAACTGGCCCGTCAACTCACGGCGCATGGCGTTGCCTGCCTTCGCTTCGATTTCCGCGGCTCCGGCGACAGCGCTGGCGAGTTTGAGGAAATGACCATCCGTTCGCAAATTGCCGATGCGCTGGAAGCCGTGAAATTCCTTGGTCGTCACAAACGCGTCAACTCCAAACGCCTTGCCGTTGTCGGGTTCAGCATGGGAGGGGCGATTGCTGCTCACCTTGTCGCGCGGGAAAAATCCCGCATCAAATCTCTCGTCTTGATCGCGCCGGTTGCGGAAGGGGCCGGCATCCTCGACGAACTGGCGACGCCCGATGTGGTTTCCTCGCTGGCGCAGACAGGTCTGACCGATTACTTTGGCAACCTGGTCGGTGTCCAGTTCATCCGACAGTTTGCCGACATGAAACCGCTGCGCGAGGTGATCAAGACGCGCTGTCCGGTGCTCCTTGTCCACGGCGAAAAGGATGAGACAGTTCCCGCCGACCACAGCGACCTCTACGAACGCGCCCTCCAATCTTCCAAACGCGTGGTCAAGAAAATCATCGTCCCGGATGCCGATCACACCTTCAACCGACACCTCTGGGAGAAACGTGTCATCACCGAGACCGTGGACTGGATCGGCGAAACACTCTAAAACTGTCGGCCAATTGCTTGCGAAAAATTGCGCGTGCCCGTGGCAGACTGTCGCCTCAGCAACAGCCGCCGGAAATGCGCGGTCGCTTGCAACAATCGCCATCAAACGCGCTAAACTATTCGATTGCACGGTGGGACGGCGTTGCGCTGCCGTGATCTTGTCCGCTCGTTGGCGCCTCATCTTTCGACGCGCAACGGTGCGCGGCATGGCGCGCTGATGATGTTTGCCGGTCGTTTCATTCTGCTGGAGAGATGAAAGCAAGCCTACGAATTTCTGTGAAAGCCCGTCATCGTAAAAAGCCCGAAGAGCAGGTGGTACGGACGCCGCTTGGTGATTTGGCGTGCCTTGCGCGGATGAAGGGGCGTCGATGGCCTGAGGACGGGGCGGCAGTCTCGTTGACGCGGATGTTGAGAGCCTTGCGCAAGTCATTGGTTAAGGCCAAGGACTTCGCGTGGTTGTAGGCCGCATATTCCACGCGGCACGGGAATAAGCCTGGGATGGGAAACTCGTCGTGTTCAGGAGACGCGGTCCGTTGCCATCTCTTTGATCTTGCGCAGGTCGAGCTTGCCGGTGCCGAGGTAGGGGAGGGACTCGATGCGAAAGAAATGGTCGGGTTTGGGTTTCCAAAGATTCGGCAGATCACTGGCCGCAAGTTTCTCCAACACGGCCGCGAGTTTGTCGTCGGACAACGTGTGGAGAACGACAAGCCGTTCGCCTTTCTTCTCGTCGGGCACGCCGGTGACGGCGAAACACGGCTCGGTGGCGTCGGCCAGTTCATGGAGTTTTTCCTCAACCTTGATATGCGGAACCATCTCGCCGCCGATTTTACTGAAACGGGTAAGACGGTCGGTGATCGTGAGGAACCCGTCCTCATCCAGTGACGCCACGTCGCCAGTGACGTACCAACTGTCCTGAAGGACTTCAGCAGTTTTTTCGGGTTTGCCGAGATAGCCGAGCATCACGTTGGGCCCTCGCACCAACAGTAAACCGGGCTGGCCGACCGGCACTGGCTGGCGAGTATCGGGGTCCACAACACGGACGGCGATACCAGGCAGCGGATGGCCAATCTTGCCGCGTTTGGCCCCGATCTGACGGAATCCAGCGGCGCGAAAGTCACGGGTGTTGACCGCCACGACAGGCGAGCACTCCGTGCATCCGTAGCCTTCCAGCGGGCGAATCCCAAACTTGTCTTCAAACGCTTGCGCCAGTCGTTCCGGCAGCTTTTCGGCTCCGGTGACGACGTACTGGAGGCTGCCGAAGTCTTCCGCCTCGCAACTGCGCAGGTATAGTTGCAGGAAGGTCGGCGTGGCCAGCAGGAAGGTGCAACGATATTTGCGCACCAATGCGCCGATGGCACGGGCATCCAGCGGCGATGGATGAAATACCACGCCACAGCCGAGCACGCCGGGAGCCATCAATGTGCCCGTGAAACCGAAACTGTGGAAGAACGGCAGAATGCCAACAATGCGGTCGCGTCGGTGGAAAGCGAACGCCTGTCCCATTTGCTCGATATTGGAGCGGATGTTCCAGTGGGTGAGCATGACGCCCTTCGGATCGCCCGTGCTGCCGCTGGAGAAGATGATGGTGGCTAGGTCGTCGAGCGTGGCAGTTTTACCAGCCAGAAGACGTTCCATCCATCGGGGCGGCAACAGCCATGAGATGGCCAACGCAATCGCTTTCTCGCTGGAAAGCGGTCTGGCGGCAATCTCCTCCAGGTAAATCGCGTGGACGGGAAGGGTGAGTTTGAGTTTCTCGACAAACGCGCGGGAGGTGAGGATGCTTTGCAGGTTGCACTGGCGGACGCAACGAGCAAGGACATCGGCATTGGCGGTGTAGTTGAGGTTGACGGGGACTTTGCCGAGCAGGAGCGCAGCATAGTTGACGAGCGCGGCGGGCACGCACGGCGGCAACAAAATGCCCACCATCGGCTGTCCGCGCCACGGCGCACGGAGACGTCGCGCAAGAAAGACGATGTTGGTGAGCGCGGCACCGAAGTTCAGGCGCGGTTTGCTGGCGTCGGCCATGAAGAACCGCCAGCGATGATGTTGCGCCTTGCGGACAAACGCACGATGTAACGGCCAGAGCAGCTTGCGGCGGTATTGCCAGGCGTTGGCATTGAGGTCCTGGACGGCCTGCCGAACCTCGAACGGGGTGGAAGTCGGCGGCATCGGTTTGCCGTAGCTGACCGTGACAGGGTAGGGGATGTAACGCGGCACTTTCCAGACGAAACGGCGTTTTTCGAAGCTGAAAATGCTTCCCCAGACATTGTCGAGACAAACGGGAATGATCGGCGCGTCCACATCTTTCATGATCCGCTCAAAACCGCGTCGAAACGGCAACAACTGACCAATACGGGTAATTTGTCCCTCGGCAAAAATCACCACCACCTCCCCGTTGCGAATCGCGTTGCCGGCCTCGCGTAGCGAGCGGATCATCTCGCGGGGCCGCAACTGCGAGGAGATCGGAATCGCCCGCATCGCCCGCGCGAACGGTTTCACAAACCACAACTCGTAGATGTCCTTGAACATAATCGCCCGCAGCATCCGATCGGTCGAACCGATCAACAACAGCGCGTCCACGAACGAGACGTGATTGCACACAAACAGCGCGCCGCCTTTCTCCGGGATGTTCTCGCGCCCCTCGACCTTGATGCGATAGATGGAATGGGTCAACATCCACACCAATAACCGCAACAGCGAATCCGGTACCAGACGGACCGTGTAACCGGCCCCCACAAGAGTCAACACGGACGCCGCGCCAAACACCGCGCGCGGATCAAAACGCAGAGCTTGTGTCAACAGATAATACACGCCGGCCGCCGCAAGCACCCCGATGGAACTGAGCATCCCAGCGGCGGCAAGCACGGCGCCCTTGCGGTCGCTGTCAGGCCGATGTTGAAGCAGGGCGTTGACGGGCACGGCAAAAAAACCGCCAAACCATCCCAGCCCCGCCAATGTCGCGCATGCGCCCCAGACGGTGAGTTGCCCCAGAAACATCACCGTGCTGAAGACAGTGATGCCCAACGCCCCCAAAGGCACAAGACCATACTCGATTTTTCGTCCCGAAAGAAATCCAGCCGCCAGGCTCCCTGCGCCGATGCCCAAGGCGACCGCTACCTGCATCAGGGCCGTTTTTTCCTCACTCAAGCGGAGCACCTCGGTCCCGTAAAGAACAATGTTGAGCTGGAGCATCGCGCCGAGAAACCAGAAATAGGTGTTACCCACCAATGCCAACAGGAGAACACGGTCGCGTCGGATCAGCTTCAGTTGCGTCCATAGATCGCCGAGGGGATTGACCTGGAACCGTCGCTGCGGGGCGGCGGCGGGCACGTGGGTGATGCCCTGGCTGGCTGCCAGTCCCGCCAACGCCAGCCCCACCAGGGTCGCGCCAGCCCAGACCGGCGTGGTTTTGCAGAGATAAAACAACCCGCTGGCCGCCGCGGTTCCCGCAATGATGGCCATGAACGTGCCCATTTCAAAGAACCCGTTGGCCCACGACAACCGGCTTTCCGGCAACATTTCCGGCAGCAACCCGTACTTGGACGGGCTGAACAACGCGCTCTGGGTGGCCATCAGAAACAGACAGAACAACATCAGTGGTAGGTGCTGGAGCGCAAAGGCGGCCGTTGCCGCGCCCATGACAGCCACTTCCATGACTTTAGTGCCGATGGTCACGGATCGTTTGCTGAAACGATCGGCCAGCCAGCCTCCGGTCATCGCAAACAACACAAACGGCAACGCAAACAACACGCCTGTCAATGCCAGATAAGTTTCCTTCTGTCCGTGCCACAGCCCCTGACCGAGAGCGAGGAAGATGACGAAAAACTTGAAAACATTGTCCGAAAAAGCGCCTTGAAACTGCGTCACCCACAGCGCCCAGAAACCGCGTTGCCAGCCTGTTGTCTCATTCATGCGCGGCGGATTCTAGCCGCGAAAAGGCTGGAAAGGAAAAGTTTTTTGTGGAATAAATGGCTCCGCCATGAACAGCCTCTCTCGCCGAAAATTCCTCAATACCGCCGGCAAAACGGTTTTCTGCGCCTGCGCCGGTCGCTGCCTTCTGCTGTCTGACAACGCGCTCGCGTTGCCGTCCAAGGAGGAGCCAGATGCCTATTGCGGCATCTATTGCGCGGCCTGTCCCGCCTACCTTGAGAGTAAACAGGCCAAACGTCATGCCGACATAAAATGCCTCGGTTGCAAAAGCGCCGAAAAACCGCCCGCCTACCGCACCAAGTGCGCCGTCCGCAAGTGCGCCGTCTCCCGCAACCTGGCCTCCTGCGGCCTGTGCAAGGAGTTTCCCTGCGCGAAGTTTGAAGGTTTTTTCAACGACAAGCCCAAGTACGGCCTTCGCGAGAAATACCTCCATGAAATCCGCGCCAAAGGTCACGCCAAATGGCTTCAGGAAGCCAAAACCCGATGGACCTGTCCCAAGTGCGGCGCTCCTTTTGGCTATGGCATGACCGCCTGCCCGAAATGCGGCGCAAAAATCTTCACTGACACCGAGGAATTCGAAGCCTACAAACAGACAAAGACCAAATAACGTGTGCCCCCTTGAAACAGCGGGCGACAACCGTCTTGTCCATCCACAACGCTGATCGCCAGCGATAGAACACGCAACTGACAAGGGAGACCTCGTGAACGTGAATAGGCATTCATTCGTCAGACGACCTCGTTTTACTTCGGTTTTTTGCCGCGCACTTGTTGTGGGATGTATGCTGGCAGGGAACAGTCTCGTCGTTGGCGACGCGATCCATGAGGCGGCCGTCAATGGTGACGTTGCGAAGGTCAAAACATTGTTGGAAGCAAATCCCGCGCTGGCCAACAGCAAAGACAACGCAGGCCGAACCCCCTTGCACCACGCGGCGCTTCTGGGCCAGAAATCCGTGGTGGAATTGTTGCTGGCCAACCATGCGGAAGTCAACGCCAGAGACAACTACGGCAGAACCGCCCTGGACATTGCTGCCATCGGTGGGTATGCGGAAGTGGTTGGACTGCTGCGTCAACATGGTGCTTTGTCGGGGAAGAGCATCGCCGCTGCCGAAGCTACCAAACCAGCCCCGAAGATCGTTGCCCCAACCACCGGGAGCGAACATTCCGCTAGCGGTAATGCGGTAACCGCTCAACCGGTCCCAAAGCCCGTTCCCGCCGCGGGTGAAATACCCAAGAAAAGCCCGACGGAAAAAGATAAAACGCGCTTCAAACCCAAAGTCAAAATGCCTTCTCTTGATACCGGTGCCGCCGAGAATAATCGCGGCGTGTTACCTTTGAAATCGCGGACCTACAAGGACGAAACGGAATTGCTTCGCGAGCGGTGACAACACGCGCGCCCGCTCCCGTCCCCGAACGCACACAACGTCTGGTCGTTTTCCGCTTGCGTAAGCGAGCCGAATTGCGTTTTTCTCATGCGCCATGAAATCCAAACATGAATTTGATTTTGTCCGTTCCCACGGCCTTGGTAACGATTACCTCGTCATGGACGCGACGCGACTGGGGTTCAAACTAACCCCCGAACGAACGCGGATTATTTGTCACCGCAACACGGGTGTCGGCTCGGATGGCATTCTGGTCAACGTGTCGGCCAAGGGCAAGGGAACGGACTTTGCGTTGCGCATCCTCAACCCCGACGGCTCGGAGGCGGAAAAATCGGGTAACGGATTGCGTATTTACTCGAAGTTTCTCTATGATCACGGCTACACCAAAAAGACCGAATTTACCGTCCATACCCTCGGCGGTGTGGTGCGGTCCCGATTGATCCTGAAACGGGGGCGGTGCGTGGCCGTGCGCGTGGACATGGGGCAGGCGGTGATTGACCGTGCGCTGACGAGACTGGAAGTTGGCGGGCAGACATTGAATGTTACCTCGTTGTCGGTGGGTAACCCGCATTGCGTGAGCATTGTGGACGATCTTGCCAGAGTGGACCTGTTCAAAATCGGGCCGCTCATCGAAAATCACCCGGCATTTCCCAATCGCACCAACGTTCAATTTGCCCAGGTGCTTGACCGCGCCAATGTCCGGGCTCTGATCTGGGAACGCGGCGCGGGACACACGTTGGCCAGCGGCTCCAGCTCCTGTGCGGTTGCGGTGGCGTGTTACGACAAGGGATTGGTGGACGGCAAGGTGACCGTCCACATGGAAGGCGGCGACCTGACGATTGAACTCGACCCATCGCTGAATTTGGTCATGACGGGACCAGTGGAGGAGATTTGTACCGGACGATTCAGCGCGGAACTGCTGCGGCGTCTGAACGTATAAGAAACTTTTGGGCGGGAATCGGATAGAAACCGAATCAATCGGAAACGGCGGTTCGGATCCGGTCGCGCCAGGCAAGGTAGGCGACCACGATCTCATCGAATTCCGCCCGCGCCCTCAATTTCACCACGCGCCGACGAAACTCGGTGACCGGACCAAACGGCTTGATGTATGCCAGCGCCACTTTTCGAAACTGCCGGCAGGCATGTTCCTCACCGTATAACTTAATCATGCGGTCGAGGTGACGCTTCATGAAGACGATCCGATCCTCCAACGACGGTTCCGGCAACAGTTCGCCCGTAGCCAAATAATGGGCGGTGTGCTGGAAAATCCATGGATTGTAAAACGCGCCCCGTCCGATGCTGACGGCAGCGCAACCGGTTTCGTCGAACATCCGTTTAGCGGCGAGCGGTGTGGTGATGTCGCCATTACCGATCACCGGGATGCGCTGCACCGCCTCCACAACGGCCCGGATACCGGCCATGTTCACCGAGCCGCTAAAGCCCTGCTGGCGAGTGCGTCCGTGGACGGTGATGGCCGCTACACCAACGTCTTCGAGGGCGCGGGCGAGGTCGGGAGCGGTGAGATTGGCGTCGTCCCAGCCAAGGCGCATCTTACAGGTGACCGGGATATCGAGGGCGGCAACGACGGGACGAACGAGATGGACGGCTTTGTTGAGGTCGCTCATCAACGCCGAGCCGCCGCCATGGCGGCAGACTTTGCGGACCGGACAGCCCATGTTGATGTCCACGATCGGGACGCCGCGGTCTTGAAGCAGCAGGGCGGCATCGCGGATTTCTTCGGGGACAGCGCCGTAGAGTTGGACGGCCAACGGCTGGTCTTCGGGTGCGGTACGGATCAACTCGAACGCCTTGCGGTTTTTCTCCAATAACGACCGTGCATTAACGAGGTCGGTTGTGCACAGACCGAGTTCCCCCAATGAGCGCGCCAGAAGACGGAAAGGTAGATTTGTGTATCCGGCCAAAGGTGCCAGAAAAAGCGCGGAATTAAGTTTGACATTGCCAATGTTGAGCATGGACTGAATGAGTAATGAATAGAGGCAGTAACCAGAAAGTTCCAGTGTAATTGCCGTGCCAGCCGCAGGTTTTTCTGGAATTTGGACTGGCCGATGTTACTGTGCGTCGAGGTATGATGTTTGTTGTACTTGAACGTGGCGTTGGAGTGTGGAGGCGTTTTATGGTTTTCCGTATCAAAAGAATCGGGGTGTTGTGTTGTTTGGTGGCGACGACAGCTTTTGCCCAAAAACAATTGCAGGATACCTTCTTGCTAGAGCGGAGTTGGAATCATGGGCTAAACCTTTCCGTGAATGGAGCTTATCATTATGGAATTGCCCTGGATGTGTCCAACCGTGCTTGGATTGTCAATGGCAGTGGAGTTTACGTTTACACCGAAACAGGGATCGCTCTGACAAACTGGCCCGTTGCCAACGCCCGAAGTCTTCGGTTTGATCGGACGAGTAATCTTGTGTTTGTATGTTCCCGACAGACGACAAGCCCTCAAGTTCGTGTGTATGATGCCAACTATCAACTGGTGACCCAGTGGGGAACCAACTCTCTGAATAATCCTCATGACATTCATGTTGACGAACGAGGGTTGGTTTACATTGCGGACACTGGGAATAATCGTGTCCAGGTATTTGATCGCAACGGCACGTACACGGGCCAGTTTACCAGTGTGGACATGGTTTCTCCCCAGGCGGTGGTCACGTTTCCCGATGGGACTCTTTTGGTCGGGGTGTACAACGGCGACAACTACAATGCTGCTCCTGCGCTGATCTGTTTTGACTCCGATTGGAACGTCCTCCGTCAATCCAATTACCCGATCAGCGGCAAGTATTTCAAACCCACGGCCATGGGGGCGGCAGTGGATGGGCCGGTGGCAATGGTCGGCTGGTGTGGTTACGGGGTTTCTCCGTTTTGTATTGATGCCTATTTCAACACGCTTTTCACTTTCCCGACTCCTCCCAGTCAACTCAGCGGGGCATGTTTTAGTTTGGCAGGAGACAAATTGTATGTGCTGGGAGCATCGTCCGTGGATGTGTACCGTCGCTGTTATCGCACCGCCGGGCAAATCCCCCTCAATGCCCTGCCACTACCTTACATCTGGAATGTCGCGCAGGTGGCGGGTACCAAATGGATTGCCGCCGATTTCATTGTCCATGACGCTGACAACAGCCGTGTTGCTTGTGGCGTTTACGCTTTGCTCAACGGGCAGACCAATCTGCTTTCGTTTGTTCCCATCAAGACCCTGCTTACCAACGATTCCGGCATAGCGTCCCTGACCAATGTCCCGACCGGCGTGAGACAGCATCTTGTCTGGGACGCCGGGGCAGATTGGCCTTCCCAGTACGGTTACCTCAAACTCGGAATCATGGCGCGCGACAACCGCGGACTGATTGATTTCCACTTTATTACCTGTCCTGCGAATGTGAATCCCAACGGGGTTTTCACCAATTCTGTTACCATCAGTCAATCCCCCCTCCAAAACAGCGATTTTTTGAATGCGTTGTTCTGGTTGCTGTGCACCGATCCCAGTGTCCGTCTGACGAATGGAAATGTGTATTCCACCGTGGACAACTACGGGGTGAGCAACGGCGCGTTGCTGGCTCAAACCACCATCAGCGGCAGTACCAACAGCACGGTCACAGCGGATGGGCGAACTTTTATCTTCGCCATGATGTCCTCAAACCTTGTCTCCACCATCTACTCCAACAAGATTATCCGCCTAGCTACCACCAACGAAATCAACCAGGCTAAGGCGGGCACCACCGGCAGCCTGACCAATGTGGTCAAATGGACGCCACGGGTGCAAATCAACGGATTACCCCAAAATGTTAACGAGTTTGGGTTCGACACCGGCCTGATCGGCGCCAACGGATCCATTCCCACTAATGTGTGGTGGGTGGTTCTGGTGCCAGCGTCTCCCTGACCGGAGCCAACAAAAGAGACCACCCAACCCGCATGAAGGCATTCGTTCCTCTCCGCCAATTCCGTTTCAGGGAACGCCTCTATCCTCGTTGCCTGTTGGAGATGCTTGTCGGAGCTCTTTTCCTGCTCCCATGCGTGGGCGTCGCTCAAGTGCTGGTCCAGTTCAACCAAACATCTGACCCCGCGGGAATCGTCTCCGCCACTTCCACCATGGTGGCAACTGGAACCATTGTCTCCACCGTCGCCGCTCCCGCAACCAGCTCCGGTTATTGTTTTGCCAATTGGGCGTTCAATAGCATCGCCCAGCGCGATGCCCTCCGTCAAAGTATCAACCCGGTGACATTCAAAATCACGTTACCTATCACCGCCGTCGCGCAATACCTACCGGCAACCGCGGATACTAACACAAACAATGTCCCGGACTGGTTCGAGTTTTTTTATTACGGTACTCTGGCCAATAGCGCGGCGAGCGATACAGACGCGGACGGATTCAGCCTGGCCGACGAATATGCGCGTGATTACAATCCCAACGTTCCCGACCTGCTTGCCGATGGCGGAATCTCGCAGCGCAACTCCACACTGGTTCCCTTTGTGACTGGCGGTTACGTCCTGTACGGTGAGGTCAGTTCGCCTGCCGGTTTTGTCAATGTGGAAATGATTGTTCCCACCAATACGACGCGGATTTTGCCCGACGTTAGCGA